>Ga0325414_1002844_pt1 | contig 17806 bp, 10 predicted proteins | sample PopdelMetagenome_8_FD_206183 | JGI IMG/M metagenome (GOLD analysis project Ga0325414, IMG submission 206183) | Populus deltoides microbial communities from Bellville, Georgia, United States - Leaf-PdKOR-R3 | ecosystem: Host-associated > Plants > Phyllosphere > Phylloplane/Leaf | place: USA... | reverse complement strand
ATTGGTTTAAACTTTTAAATTTAAATGATTATTTAACTTAATATCAAAACTTCTTCTTTCAATCAACTTATCAAGAGATTCAATCTTAATATTTTATTCTTTGATGTTTTAGAGACGTAATGAAAGACGAATTTCTTTTAAAATCTAGATTGAATGATTATATATTTAATAATTGCTTTGTTGATGAGAGAATATACGCACTCGAAGTCTTTAAAGCTTTATTTGCAAAAGTATGATTTCTGATGACTAAATCACATTTTAAATCACATTGTTTACAATATCCCAAACTTGCGCAAGGAAAACTTATGGCAAGCGAAATATTTGGCAGTCTCCTGAAACACAAAAACACCCGATATTTTACGTGTGCATGCATTAATTTGATAAATCTTTACGAGTAATTATTTGAACCTTTTAAGAAGCGAGACCTCATCTTATCCATAAAGTGGATGGTCTCCAAAAAAAACAAAAAATCAAATCAAAAAAGAGAAGAAAAGGTTGCCATTATGCACAGTCTGCTTATGGCATGCCATTGAGTGCCGTGAGTGGTTTCAATCAGAACAGGATTAGTCCAGTGCGTAATTAATTACAAAATCTCCATTATCTTAGTAATATTTTCTAATGTCTTAACAGCCCAAAATTATAGTATAAATTAGAAGTTTATTGGACAGCTAAATCCCACCAGGATATTATCTGATTGGTTGATGAGTTCTATCCGTTCAACCTTCTACCATCCGGTATTAAAAGCTACTTCTTTACTCTTGTTCCTGAGATAAAACGTGCTAATAATTTGAAGGATTTTAGACCAACCAGTTTGGTGGAGAGCCTTTATAAGATTATCTTAAAGTTGCTAGCAATAAGGGTGAAGCATATTATGTCAGAAGTCTTTAATGATTACCAAAACGCTTTCATCAAAGAAAAGCAAATTTCAGACAACGTCTTGATTACTAACAAGGCAATTAACATCATAAAAAAGAGAGAAGGAAAATGATATCTCTTCAAGCTAGAATTTCACGAAGCTTTTGATTCTTTTTTATGGAAGAATATCAATGAGGTAATGGCTGGTATGGGCTTTGGTAATAGATGGTGAGGTTGGATCATGCAATGAATCTCAACAACTAAGAAGTTAGTGCTCGTAAATGGATCCCCCATGGAGAAATTTGGCTTGGAAAATGGTTTACACCAAAAAGACCCTAGTTCTATCTCCTTTTCTTTTCAACAGTGCAAGTCAGGGGCTGAGTTGTATGTTGTAGCGAGGTTGATATTTGGGCTTGATTAAAGGTATCAATATCGATCATGATGTGTTTATGCTATCTCACCTGTCATAACCCAATTTTGGCCATTTGGCTTTTAATTTAATTTTTACAGGGTTAAAATGAAAAATTAAAAGATCAGATATTTATTTTGATGAAAAATGTGATTTGTCAACTTCCGTGAAAATTAAGGACTACAATGTGCTTTTGTCATTCTATCTTTATCTTCAAGATAATCCCTATCTTCAAGATAATCTTTATCTTCGAGATAATCCTTGTCTTTAAGATAAAGATAGTTATCCGCTTTCAAATTTGATTCTTAATCAAATTCAAACTTCAAAGAAGAGAATGAGTTTGATTGAAACTTGGTTTCTCACACGCGAAGAGACTCTGACACTATAAATACAGAAAAAAGGGAGAAAAAAAAGATGGAGGGGAGGAAAAACTCTAAAGAAGGAAACCACAGGAGAAGTCCATTCCCAGAAACCCTACAAAAAAAAGAACATTTACAAAAAAAAAAGAAAAGGAGAGAGGGGGCGCGACCGAATCCTAGACTAACAGCCGCTGCCCCCTCCCCCCAGCTTATTCCATTATTTCTCTTCTTCCCAGGTCTCAGAACCAGCCATAAAACGACCCTCTCATTGGCCTTTAGCTACCTTCCTTTCTTCCCCGGTTTGCGGTTTGCAAGAACAAAACATAGGGGAAGAAACTTTATCTTCACTTTTTTCTTTTTTGGCCTGGGACCAAACAACCCGGGCAGCAACTCTCTTTCTCCATAGACAAAGCTTAAACATCACCACCCTCACTCTTTGAAGAAGGAAGAGAAAGAGACCTTCGGGGAAGGGAAGAGGATTAATTATTGCAGCAAGAGCAGCAAGTTTCTCTCTGCACCAGCGACGACCACACCAGCAGAAAAGGCAACACCTTCTTCTCCAGCCATCGACAGCTGTAGGATCAACTTCTCAGCTGGGGTAGCATTAGTTAAGTTCCCCTCTCTCGCCGAGCAGCAACTTTTAACTGACGACAGCAGTAACTCCAGCACAAACGTTTCTCGCCAGCCCTTGCACCAGCAGCTCTCCTTCTCCACAGTCTGAACTCAAGACAACAGCCCCCTCAGTAACAGGAATAGGGCGTTGTCACTTCCATGTAACGACGATAATGGAATCTTCATCATTCCAGTTGAAATCAGTAGCAATCTTCCCTTCCCAGCATCAGCAATGCTGTCTTCATCAACACAGTAACAGTGGCGAAAGATCTTCCTTCCAGCAAAAAAAGCAGCATCTTCTTCTTCGGACATTGACAGCAGGATATTCTTCAAGCCTCTATTAAAGCAACATCGAAAACTCTCCTTCATGATAGCAGCTTGTCCCCCCCGTGAGCAGTAGGCTGGATCTTCAATTGAGAGCAGGTCCAGACCGTCTCCCTCAGATTCGCCTCCAAGTCACAGCAACGCCAGGTGAGTTCTCCTTCTTTCCTTGTTTTGCTAAAATTAATTAGCATGTTACTGTTGCTTGCATACGTGAATTGTTCATGCATGCATGCAAGAATGATAACCGGGTCACTGGTTTGGACCAGTGACCCAACCTTTTTTTTTTAGTTTTTGAGACCGAGCCACATAAATAAACAAAAATAGTTTTGGGTTGGATTTGTGCGATATTTACCAACGCCAGAGTTGGAAATATTCGTAGGAATTGTTCACTGACGCCAGAGTCAGGAACGTGAAAGGAAAAATAAAAAAATAAAAAAGCAGAAAAATAAAAAAAGGTAGAAAAAATAAAAAATGTGTATGCATGAATAAAAATAATATAAATTTATTGGTTTATTCACCGACGCCATAGTCAGGAATAAAAATACCGGTTTAAATTTATATTATTTTTATTCGTTGTATTTTATTTTATTTAGCTAGAAAAATAAAAGATACGTGCATGAGTAAAAATAAATTTATTGTTATTTATTTATTCACTGGCGCTAGAGTTGGGAATAAAAAAAATATTGATCTAATTTATTTTATAACTACGTAATATTTACCAACGCCAGAGTTGAAAATATTCGTGGTTGAATATTCACTGGCGCTAGAGTCAAGAATATTATAAGCAAATTATCATAGCATAAACTAATAAATATTTAGCAATTTAAAACGAAACTAGCAATGTAGCTTGCCTCAGGCAGGACGTTTAAGGGGTGATAATATCTTCCCTTTTACGTAACCAGTCCCGAACCATAGAATCTCTGTTGACCAGTTAGGGTTCCTAGTAACCGTAATACTAGGTGGCGACTCCTTAACAAAGAATATCCCCATTAAAGAACAGGATGCCAGAAATCCGTTCTTTTCAAAGATTGTATAATTTTTAAAACCGTCGCGATGTCGAGTGTGACATCACCTTCAGTTTATATTTAGATGACATGCTAATCTTCGGCTCGACTTCTTTATATAGTATGTAGAATATTAAGCTCACCTTTTTGTGTTTCGAACTAGTGTCTGGTACGAAAGTTAAATTTTTAAAAAATAACATTATTAATGTTGGTATAGAAGATCAAATTTTTTATTAAATAGCTCAAATTCTTCGATGCAAGCAGGAACAACTTCCTTTCAAATGTTTAGGCCTTCCCATTGGTGCAAGCTCATGTAGAACATCGATGTGGAAACCTATTTTCCATGACATCAACTTTAAATTGGCTTCGTGGAAGGGTAGTATTTTATCCATTTGGCTTTGTGCAATGTTCGTTGGTAAACAATTACTCTTCCTAAAAGTGTTGGTGGTTGTCGCACGTGGTGCGGTATCACGGCGAACGTCCTCCTTGAAAACATGGTATATGGAATATCCATATGTATGGTGTGGGGAAATAGACAAGACAAAGAATTATTGTCCTTTATTAATGGAAAGAAGGAATGATAGTCGTTGCCTAGTATTTTGGTCATTAGAAACTCTAACTGATTTCAGAGATTGGGTATAGGGATTTGTTATGTAAAGAGAAGGTATTAGCACCCCTAATACGTTCTACCTAAGATACGTTGTAATGTTTTATTGTCTGATATAAGCTAAGGTTTTGTCGTGTTTTCTAATTGTTGATTTGTCTAAGGTTTTAGAAAAGTCCTTCTCAATAAGGAAATCCTTATCTTATCGGGTAAAAACTTAATCATTCTAATATCAATATAAAACAAAGTTTAATATCGAGAATATATCTTATGTATAAGTTCGTAATCCCAGATACTAAAAGAAAACAAAATAAATTTTTTGATATTTTTGAAATATAGGCCTAATTCTCATAATTTTAATAAACTGGTTATTAAAGCAAAAAAATGCATGCTAATACATATTTTTTTAATTGTTTTTTTTATGAAAATATGATATGATTTTTAAATCTTTGAGAGACTTTGTCGTATGCATGAAAATAAAACATTTTTTTTGAAAGGATTTTTAAAATTTGTATTTATTTATTTAATATATAAAATTACATTATATAGTATTATTATATTATAATAATATATTGGGTTAGGTGCAACCCAATTATGTGGGCTAAGCCCACCCTGGTTAGGCCGACACCAGAGAATTGGATCGAGATCAGCCCAACAAATGCTTTTTTTTAAGGGGACTGGGCCAAATCCAGCCCAACCATTTTGGTTTGGGTCGACTTTGGTTTGGCCTAGGAACAATGGAGAGACTCTCCACTATTCACTTGCAGAATAATGGAGAGTGGTCGAAGGAGAAAAGGAAAACAAAAAAAGAAAAAGAAAAAGAGAGGTTGTTCTGGCGGTGGTGTTGGTGGCGATGGTTGTAAATTGGTGGTGATCCTAGATGACTGCGAGGAGAAAATGGTGGCCTGCAGCGGTGGCTATTGGAGGAAGGGCAACCTTCTTCTTCTCTTGTTTTTTTTTTTTTCTATTTTTTCTTTCTTATCTTTCAGTTTTTATCTGTCTTTCTCGTCTATTTTTCCATTATTTTTCCTTTTTCTTTCTTTATTTTCCCTTGTTTTTTTTTATAATTTTTTTGTATTTTTTTTGTTTTCCTCTTGTTTTTTTTTGTATGGGGACCCCTAAAAAATGGGTAACATTAGTGGTCTTGGGATTGGATCTCTAAGGGATAAAAACAAAGCCTTGTTATTCAAATGGTTATGGAGATTTGGTTTGGAGGAGTCTAACATATGGAAAAATATGATCAAAAGCATTTACAATCTCCAATGCTTCAAACTTAAACCGTAAGATACTATTTTAGGGGTTGGAAGTACATGATCGCGAATTGTTAACTACTATGTTAAAAATAATAGGCTGCAAAATATTATTAATCATCAATCTGTGATATTAGTTGGTATTGACAAGATGATTAAATTTTGGCTTGATACTTGGGTTGATAATGGTAGTTTGGCAGATTAGTTTCCTACCCTTTTCAGCTTTTTCAATGATAAAGAAGCAAGCTCGACAAGATAGGAGTGTGGGATGGATACAAATGGTTTTGGTACCTTTCTTGGTCTACACCTTTACAGGGAAGAAATTTTGATTTATCATACCAACTATATGTTATTTTATCCAAGGTGAATTTAGATAAAATTAAAAAGGATAGACTAGTATGGAAAGATAACTTTAAAAACAGATTCTTTGTTAAATCCCTCCGCGGTTTATTAAGCTCTTGTCCTTCCATGGACACCATCTTCTTTTTTTGCTGGGATTTGGAATGGGATCATCCCACCTAAAATACAGGTCTTTTGTTGGATGGCCATCATCAACAAAATAAACACTTGTGGTGTGTTGGTTAGAAGAGGTATATTGGATGTCTCAACTGCTAATTGCCTTATATGTCTAGTTGAGGAATAATTGATTGATCACATTCTTATGCATTGCCATAATCATTGGATCATTTGGTCCAAAGTCATTAACTGGTGGGGGTTAGCGTGGTGTTGCCTAAATAGCTTGTCAACCCTTTTTTCTCAGTGGAATTCTTTGGTCAATATTGATAAGTTAAAAAAAAGAAGCATGGTTGATGCTATTTTTTTCAGTTTCATGGTCTATTTGGTTACTTTATAATGATGTGATCTTCAAGCAAAAGACCCTGAACCACGACACATTATTCTTTCTTATTATTATTAAACTCTGTTTGTGGCTGAAGGCTATAGATTCTGATTTCTCCTATACAACTTCAAATCTGTTAAGATTAGTAGAGGGTCTATTAGATGGACGAATCTCCAAAAACCTATGTTGGTTGTCATATGCTCTCCCATTAAGGCTAGTAGCTTTAAATGGAATATGGATGGATCTTCGTTAGGAAAGCCTGGGCCCTCAAGTATAGGTGATGTTTTGCAAAACTATTATGGAATTATTCTTGGTATCTTCTCGATGTCGACTGGTATTTTAGAATCTAATGAAACCGAGCTTCGAGTTGTTGTCAAAGCTATTAAAATCTCAGCCTCTAACCCTCTTTTGCATCACAAGCATATTATTATTGAATCAAACTCTTTTAATGTCATTAGTTGGATGAACAATCCAGATAACATATCTTGGTTGCACCATAAGCTTTTCTCTTCAGCTAAGAGATTGACTCTATGCTTGGGCTCAATCATTTTCATTCATTCTCATCATTAGTCTAATGATATGGCAAATCACTTGGCTAAACAAGAAGTGCACAGAACAAATGAATTTGTTGTTCGGATTTGAGTCAGCCAGTTCTTTTTTAACCCTTCTGTTGTTTATTTCTATTTGGGGTTCTTGGTGGTGAAAGTTTGTTTTGCCAAGTTTGTGTTTCCTTTGCTATCTTGTTTCTTTCTAGGGGATGATCTCTGCTTCTCTGCCTGATTTGTGTTTCTTTTGCTTTCTGCTTTTGCTTGTGGCTATGGTTTTTGTGCTGATGTTTCTCTTTTGGTGAAGATGCTTTCTTTTTCATTTTTTTCTTTACCTTGAGTGTGGAGGCTGTATGATGTGGGTGTGCTTCTATTTTACTTGGTCTTTCTAGTTGTAGCTATCCTAATCTTTCTTAAGCATCTTGTGCTACCGAATAATTCTATAATTTTTCAATTGCAGTCTGGTTTTTTTATTTATTTATCGATATTTTAGTTAGGTAACGTTTTCACCTTTACCGGCACCATAAAGCTTTTGGGTTAAGGTTTGGTTCTTATTTTTTTTATTTTGTTTTTTTTAGTGCCATGAAACTTTTTACTTAAAAAAAAAAAAAGAAAGAAAAAAAAGCTAAATCCCACCTTATCTTATCTGAAAGACAAGCTCAATCAAGATTTTAGAAAGAAAAGGAGCATAATTTCAGTACGCTCTCCGCTAGTGCCGTGAACTCAATCAGAAACACATATAATAACAACCAAAAATACATAAAATTAACAATAAATTTTTTAGAAATAAGCCCATCAAAGAAATGCAAGCCCGTCCTCTAATGCAGGTGGGAAGCAGTTGAGATAGAGTGCATTGCAAGTGGAATCCACCCTCCTAAAGATGCCAAAACATTTAGACCAGTTGCATGAAATAAAAATCATTTTCAGCCGATTCAGATTGATATAATTTATAGCTGCAATAAACAATTAAATAATATAAGGTTCTAATTATAATTTTATATTACTAGCTGTTAATTAGTGACTTGCTTTTGCAATAAAAGCAACTAATTAATGTAATTAAACTAAAATTTGGGAACTTATCCAATGTATGAATTAATTTAACATGTAAGAAAAAAAAATCAAAATTCTCCCATAAGTTTTCTGTTAACGTATTAATTAGTTTTCTTTCTAGATGATCATTTCATTAACCCAATGTTCAAATTATTAATTGTTGGTCATTACAGAAAGCTCTATAGTTTTAATTTAATTGACTAGCAAGCTCTAATTAAATGTTTGGCATCTACTAGTACTTACTGTATCAACAAATAGGAGCTACTTTGTATGTTTACAGGCTGATTGAAGATGTTTTAACAATTATTTTATAAAGTATTTTTTATTTGAAATATATATATTAAAATAATATTTTTTATTTTTTAAATTTTATTTTTGATATTAACAAAGATATAAAAATATAAAAAAATAACTTGAAGTAAATAAAATAAAATAAAATAAAAAAATTTTTAAAAAATATTTTTAAAACACAAAAATAAATAGATTTTTAGTATATATTGGATCCCATAAATTTTGAATATTTTTTTTGTTAAAAAATATTTTTTATGTTTTTATATCGTTTTAATATCCTGATTTCAAAAATAATTTAAAAAAATAAAAAATATTATTTTTAATATATTTATAAATAAAAAATACTTTAAACCATAACCATTATTATAATCTGAACAGAATTTTATTACCAATAAACTAAATAGGGATAGATACAGAGAATTAGGGCTTTAAGGCTGTGTGGACTATACAAATTTATGTAAAATTTGAACCAACTAGAAGGTGTTCCTCATTGATCTTTTAACAAACCACAGTTACATTGGTACATGATATTCAATATTTTTTAGTTCCACTTGACTAAATGATATCGCTATATATATAGTTTCATAGCCGTTGCTCACGAATACAGCATACCAAGAGTCTCTCTTGAGAAACACAACTGTCTGAGAGAGTTCAGAGAGAGAGACTTGAATATTGACTTTAATTTCTTGTGGTAGAGAGATGGCTTTGCATTTGACATGGATGTTAGCTTTCGGTCTTTTAGGTATAAATTATAAGTCCCGACGTGTCTCGTTCTTAACTTCTCCACGGTTTCTATTCTTCTTATGGATAATATATATTTCGATCTGATCTTTTCTTTTCTACAAGTCGTAGACGAATTTAAGTTGATGTTTTTTTGGTTTTCTGTTTTGCTGCCAATGTTATACAGGCAACCTCATCTCCTGTCTTGTCTGTCTTGCTCCTCTGTAAGTCTTTCTCTCTGCAAACATTATTCTCTACGTACTTTTGTATCATTACCATCTACGAGCGCTATTCATTTTACTAACTAGTGAGAATTGATCACACATATCACAGGCCCACATTTTATCAAATTTACAAGAAGAAAACAAGCGAAGGGTTTCAATCTATTCCATATGTGATTGCTCTATTCAGTGCAATGCTTTGGCTGTTCTATGCAATTTTTAGTGAGGATGCCATCCTTCTCATCACCATCAATACGTTTGCCTTTTTCATGGAGTTCGGCTATATTACTGTCTACCTTCTCTATGCCACCAAGAAGGACAAAGTAGTATATCTACTTTCACCTGATCTCTTATTTCTTAAAACCCTTCTCACATTATTGGCGTAATAATATATGGAGAAATTTATTAATTTGGTGCAGATTCTCACCTTCAAACTTCTCCTCCTGTTCAATAGTTTTGGGTTCGGTCTCATATGTGTACTAACTCTATTCCTGACACAAGGCCAAAAACGTGTCCAAGTTCTTGGATGGATTTGCATGATATTTTCTCTATGCGTGTTTGTTGCCCCTCTTTTCATTGTGGTGAGTAATTTGAGTACGCAACTCAAATTTCAATTCTGGCATATATTTTTTTTCCTAATACTTGATTGAATCTTGCAGAGAGAAGTTATAAAAACAAAGAGCGTGGAGTTCATGCCTATTTCCTTGTCTTTCTTCCTCACTTTGAGTGCAGTCATGTGGTTCTTCTATGGTTATCTAAAGAAAGACCAGTTTGTTGCTGTAAGTTAATTCAATATGGAACTTCCATAAAAGTTTTTTCTTAAAAAAAAAAGAAAAGAAAAGGAGGAAAATCAATAAAAACACCAACTTTACACTTATGCTTTTATTTATTTTTAATTAACATTTCTTCCTTTTCGGCTACCTGAACAGGTTCCAAACATATTGGGGTTTTTATTTGGTATCATCCAGATGGTCCTATACGTAATCTATAGGAACCCCATGAAACTTTTGGTGGCGGAGCCTAAACTTCAGGAGTTATCTCATGAACACATTGTAGAGATTAGAAATTTGGGCACAGCAATCTGCTCTGAGATAAAAATTGTGATACCACAGCTGAATGATAGCGGGAAAGTTGCATTTGAAGATGAAATTGCCAAGGAATTACTAACCAAGCAAACCCAGGAAATCACGAATGCCACCAACAAGATTTAATACATTCAAGTACGGATCAACGGACGCGTGCACTAAATTTTGTATATAATTGTGTATATATATGCATGTTGTGGTCGTGAGCTTGCTCTTTTTTATGTCTTCCTTTGTTAGTTAACGCCTCATGTTATCAATCTCTTCCCAAGAATATTCATGTAAAATACTCCGTCTCCTCTATCTCTCCCATCCTTTTGTAATATTTCATGTTTATTAAAGAACTTGGTTAAAAATCTGTATATATTTAATTTGTGTCTCCCTAATATATTATAATATTTGAAAATTACCTTTTTGCGTCACCCTAATTTTGACACATAAGTTGGAGAATTGATATATAATAATTTATATATTCAGGTTATCCTTTCGATTGGAATGTTTGTGTTAATTAATTACTCCTTTCAAATGATTACTTTTAGGGAAATCATAAGAAAAAGGACCTATTTTATAGTTATTAAAATAACATGGGTGAACCTGGTATAAGATTCGGGTTAAGATGATCTGATTTGATTGAAATTAATTTAAATTTTATTAAAAATAATATTTTTTTAATTTTTTTAATGAAAACTAATAAATTTTAATTAAAATTATAAATTTACTTGTTAAATTAACCGGATAAAACTATATAGGTCAAGTGTGGATTAGCCTTAGCCCAGTTTATGAACAATTCTTATACATATTATATTTGTGACGTAAACATCCAACAAAAAGTAGAGGGAGGGATTTTGTGACCGGTGACTACGTACCAAGGCAACTTATATCTTAGAAGTGGCGTCCATAATAAATAATATCATGAAAATGAGAACATTTATCTCGTACTTGGAATTAAAGCAAATTTCTTATTAATGTCGTATGAGTCGTGCGAGCTGGCATTGAACTACAAGCTCATTCATTAAATTAATTGATGAACCCTAATGTTATAAATATTAGCTACTATAGTGTGTGTTCTTATAATGGGAGATAACATGAAAAATAATAATGTTAAAAGAAAAGTTTTTTTTTTATGTTGGAACGAGTTAACATCCTCTATGTGTGTGTTAATATATATATATATAGACACACACATACACATAGGTTTGAATTTAGAAATAAAACTTAGATTACGCCTAGTATTTATACTACATTTACACTGAGAATTGTTTAATGTTACAAGCTTGATATTAGGCTTGAATGACGGTTGCATGATTCTATGCAGGAGGCAGGGGATCATGTGTTTGATCTGTGATGATTTTCTTTATGATATAAGTTAATTAATTAACATTTTTATTTTTTTCTCAAAAATCTAGGCTTTAACTTTGCTTTATAACCAAAGAATATTTAATATATTAGTAACAATTAAATATTATTATAAATCATATTTTAAGTCTTATCTACAGGCTTAAGTTTTTAAATTAAAATAATTATTTGATATGTTATTAAAGCTTTAATTATTAAACAATTATGAGTTAAAATCTCATTATTTTAATTTAATTAATAAAAATTAAATAAAAAAGAGTGTGATTCATGTAAATTCTAAAAGTAAAAAGATTTGATTCGAAAATATATATTAAAAATTAATATAAATTATATAATGGACTGTTTAGCTAGGAGGATACTTTTGAAGTAAAGCGACATAATGATTCACCAAGATATATATAGAGAGATACTGGAAGCATAGGGAGGAAATTATGGGATGGAAAGGATGATGTCGTGCTTACTGTATGGTGATTGGATGATAAAAATATTAAACAGTAATATAAGACAGTGGAAAGAGACTTGATAAGATATATTTTGTATTTTCTGTACGTAAGCAATAAAAGAAAAGATAGAGATAGTCGAGCAATATCTTAATTATATTTTAAAAAGAATAAAAATTTCTTTTTGTGGATCACGTTGTTTATGATACATGATCAAACAACACGGCAAGCACCACGATCCACGGATCATGAACTCACTAGCTCCTGATGAAGCACAGGAAATAATTTTACGTGTGCATGAATTTCTTATATATATATATAATTTAATTAACGGGCTTATAGTTTGGAAACTTTATGTAATAAAAGCCAAATCAAAAATGATTTTGCAGTTTCTAGCACACCTGAAGGCCATGTCCATCCCACCTTTTTCCAAAGGAGGATCGATCATCTCTATAAAAACAAAAAAGAAAAGTGAGAAACATAAGGAATCCATTACATGGGAGCAGTACTGTAATGGACATCCAGACCCATCTCATCTTATCCAACGGGAAAGTGTCAAAATTAATAATTTTTCAGATGGACAAAAGGCCGTCATTTTTAACACGCTGCGCAGTGCATGATATGATCTAGTACTGCCGTGATCTCAATCAGAAAATTTCAAGAATTCAAATAATACAGCAGAAAATATCAGCAAAAATTAATTGTTACTGTGTTTATATATGCAAGGCTTAGGGAAACGCACCTTCATCCGGTGCCGGTGGGAAGCAATTTATATAAGACTGCGTGAGAGTGGAATCCACCCCTTGATCCCATTAAAGATACGAAGATATTTCCTACGAACTTAAGGGACGAGAAAACAAACCCTAATTTATTTTGAACTGTATAAGATGGGATGGAGCGCTGCCTATTTTATTTAAGAATTGTTTGATATTGTAGTTAAACTATTTGGGTGTGTTTTAAAAGTATATTTAACTTAAAAAAATATTAAATTAATTTTTTTCCGGAAGATATTATCGTCGCTCACGAAAAGGAACAACTTTTACACAGTGAAATAGTACATTTATGTGCCACTAAATTGGACTGTGTTTACTTTCTAGTCATTTGACACTAGCATCGGACAACTAGAATCTACATACTCTCCACTATTCAGATTTAGATGAACTCCTTTTTTTCTAGTCTGATTTGTTTCCAGGGACTCTTGCACTGCGATCCGATGGATAAAAACTCAATCGGTACTGGAAGAACAAAAGCTAAAGCAATTTACATGAGAATGGAAAGTATCTACGATCAAGTGGATTCAATCAAAATAAGAGCAATGAGCACATACTAATAAGTTGACAAAACCCCACATAAGTACAGCAGATATACACTTTGAGCATCTTAATTTGGCATTCATCAATTCCATATAGCAAGTAGTACATTCATGCATTGTTCACTTTCGGCATCCATCAGGACCATCATTATAGCTAGGAAAGACTGTGAGGCTCGCATGTCTTGTTGATGAAGGCCTGGCTTGCTTACTTTGGCGCTTAAAATGACAAAAACATAATACCAATTTCTCCCGTCATCCACAATCTGGAGGACGAGCAATAGATAACTTGCTGATTTACTTACATGCCAACCTGTAGAGATCATCTTAATAAAATGCTAGCCTTAGTTGAAACTCATAATAGTATATTTCCTATAGATAAATAGCTTCATGGACCCTAAGAAATTAAAATAATATATTGTAAAAGAAAGAGATTTATTCGTGGAGTGTGAACGTCATAGCATTTTTCTTTTCCAAAAGGCATAGTTTATGGGATTGGTCCGGTTGTGTATATTATTAATTCTTTGCGTAGGAAATTAAGTTGGGGAGGGTTGGGATCAGCCCTTCTTTCGTTATTGCATATCATGTTTGTATAAACTCGAGTAAGGTTTTGCTGGGAAATGACTTCTGTTGCCGGAAAACACAGCTTGAAATGACTTAGTATAAATATGTCTTAAAAATATTATAATCTGATTCCAAATTTATTTATTTTTTATATAATCATCAATTTTATTAAAAACATGGCTATTTAGCCATAAAAAGAAGATAATAAAACTTACAAATTGAATGGGGAATTTACTGTTTAACCCTGTTTCTCTCCTTCTCTCAACAATTGGCGAGGCTGAGTTTTTAGATGCGCAAACAAAAGTAAAAAAAAGTGAATCTCGTCAAATATGAATCACAATTTACAAATTAAAAAAAAAATGTTTAAAATTCTCTTGGTCCTGAATTAAGTGGACATTGGAAGAATCGATCGGTTCCAAGTGATTTTATTAATAATTTCCATGCAACTGTCATTATCTTACAAGAACATTAGCACTTGCTTTTTGAAAGAAAAAAAAAAAGTGTGTATCTGAAGAAATTATATCAGAAAGATCGCAAGATACCTGGAGACTTGTGGCCCGTATATTTATGTGCCAGCTCTGTGATCACGATCAGCCACTTTTTATCTCTATAACGATATAGGTCATGCTCCCGAAGTCTGTCAGATTCCCCTCAACGAAGCCACTTTAAGATAAGACAATACCCACCTCATCATCACGATTGAAGGCAGCATTTGATTTTTTATTTATTAATATGAAAACACTGAATCTATATAATATCTCATTCCGGTGAATAGGGTTTGATAACTAATTTTATTTTTAGTGCTTGTTGTTAATATACTATATGTATTTTGAAATGTGTTAGGTTCAGAAGTGAACTTGCGTTACTAAAAATAAAAATATTAAAATAGCAAGACCCAAAATAAATAATATATAACATGTTGAGCCGGGCTGTTGCAACCTATGTATAATGATTTGATAATATTAAAAACAAGCGTTTAAAATATTGATATTTAACAAAAAAAATTATTATGGTTTACTTTGGGTATATAAAAAATTGTTAAAATGGACAATATATAACATATTAAGTCGGGTTGTTATAATCTATGTATAGTGATTCAATAATATTAAAAGCAAGCGTTTAAATTATTGATATTTAACAAAAAAAAAATATATTATGGTTTACTTTGGATATATATATTCAACCTAGTTATTAGTTTTAGTTTTTAAAAAGAAGGGAGACATGTTTGAAGAAATTTATTAAAATAATTTGAAGAAAAAAGAAGCAAGCAAACAATTTGTTAAAATAATTTCCCAACTTTCTATTAACTTTTAGCTAGAAATTATTATTTTTTACTTGCATATTAAAATTTTGTTTATTTATTTAAAAATAAGGAACAAAAAATGAATATTATTTATTTACTTTACTTCATCATTGAAGGATAAAATCATGGATCTGTTGCTGAAATATACTTGATTCAATTCTCGTAGACATGATCTTTTAGGAAAGTTTTTATCTCATGCGTTCGAGATAATCATTCGAAAAGGTTGTTGATTAATTATAAATGTTTTGGGCGTCACATCGCATTTTGTTTGAAGTATCCGACAGATAATCACTCGAAAAGGTTGTCAATTAATTGATGATAATCCCACTAATTAAAAGCATAATCATGGGATAATCATGCATTGATTACGTGCTGCTCATAGCACCATATCTCAGAAAGGAAATACTAAAGGTCTCTTAAAAAAGGAGGATAGATAATTTATCTTATTGATGTGTGATGGTGTGCTGTAATTTCCAGGGGTGTTCATGGTTTTTCCATCTTGAATTATTACCAACCTTTTTTTTTTATGAACTTGTAAGATTAACTTAGGTTAAAGTTTGGTTTTCAAGATAACGTTAATCCATTCCTAAAACTTAAAAATCAAATGGTTTTAAGCAATAAATTAAACTTTTGTAATCTTTTAGTTAAAAGTTCAATATAATATTTACAATTAAGTCAAAGATACTTGAATTTATTGTAATTTTTATATAACTAATGAAATAATATATGATTATATATTCAATACCAATTCTATAAAACAATCACGTGGTCTTTTTTTTTTACTTAATTACATATATTAAATTGGCATAAAAAATCATTCATGTTCATTGAATAATTACTATATTTATTCATTCAAAATCTACAACGACAATTATGTTAGTATACTAGCTATGTGACTCGCACTTTATCGTTGACCAAATAATTTTGTTTTTCTGCGTGAAAAAATGAGCGGCCAAGCATTTACAATGTCTTTTTGGCACCAAGAAAAAATTATAATTGCAAATTAAAAACCCCATGCATGCATTTAATTAAATAATTAATAATCATCTATGATAATAGACCAAGTTGTGTTGAATAACTGTGTTTCTTGGAATCAATTTTTTATTGAATTGGATGGTAATAAAAAAAACACAAAAGAAAGCGAGTCAAATTAATCTTCTTTTTTAATGCCAAAAAAAATATTCAAGCATCGTTAATATGTTTTATAAGAGAAAAAATTAATTTAATCATGAATTCAAAACCTAACACATATTGGATGATATTTTTTTATAAAACTATTGAGACAACAACATATTATATCGACCTGGATAAACCCGAGTTAATGAGCTAAATTGATCTGTGACTTGAGTCAAGAGACTATGATAACAAAAAAAAAATCAAAATAAATTACGATGTCCAATTTATAATAACCTCAATGTTCAATGATAAAATTAAAAATAAAAACTTTCAATTCAAAAAAAAAAACTCAAGTTAACATAGGTTATCCCGTCAAATTAGCAACCCATATCATTCATCCTATTAGAATATTCAACAACCTTTTATTTCGATGATTATTTTTCATTTATTTATACATCAACCAAGTGCATGAGAATTTTTTTCATATCAAACAAAAATTTATTTCAATAGAGAATATAAAGGTGGTGTGTGGAAATAAAATAAAAAACTCTATTTTAAAAAAAAAATTGATAACAAAACTATTAAGTTTCTCGAAACATATATATATATATATATATATAGCAAAAATAATAAATTTAATATCTTTTTAGGAATTCCAAGATTTTGTTAGAGAAAATATTATTTTAAAAAAAGGGAGAAAATATTCATAACAATTTATTCATTAGAAATGTTTTTATAATCAAAGAACAGCAAGGTTCATCCATCTTTTAGGCAAATCTACCCTTATCTCGTACAAAGTCCAAAATTTGATTTGTTGCTTCCAAAAAAAAAAAGATGGCAATAATGGTAACTTGTCTCTGAATTATTAGGAAATGTTCCAGTATCTTTATGAGGTGGGCCCATCCCAGGGCACTCGATTAAATTGCTTCCCATCTGTACAAGAGGATGGGTTTCTGTCCTTAGTTTGATTATAAAAACATTTCTAATGAATAAATTGTTATGAATATTTTCTGTTCATCATATGTATGACTAAAACCATTTTCTGAATATTTGAGATATAAATATTCGGTTTTTTCATCACATGAAACAAATTCCAAATATGTAATTAGATGTATTTATATTGAGATATAATAAAATCCTAGCAATTTTTTATCAGCAAATATAATCAATATAATCTAATTATGCCAGGTGAGAGTGAGGGTAGTGACATTTAAATTCTTGAGTGTTCAATTATTAAAATTCCAATGATGTTAAAGAAATTTTTAATATTTGAGTGATATCTATATGAAGTCAAAGCCTTTCTTGTATTAAAATTAATATTTTTTTTTATCATAAGTTAATAAAGATATACAAATTTTAGGTTTAAAGAATTTTTATTTTTAGAAATATATAGTTAATATAAGGAAATCACGTACCAAAACTTAATATAATAACTTAAACTTCAGATTGTTAAAGCTTTATTTTCTTAATTTTATAGCAAAACCATGGATTTGGAATTCATTGACAAACTTCAATATTTACAAATTGATAATTGATGAATTCATAAAAAAAAAA
>Ga0325414_1002843_pt1 | contig 17809 bp, 8 predicted proteins | sample PopdelMetagenome_8_FD_206183 | JGI IMG/M metagenome (GOLD analysis project Ga0325414, IMG submission 206183) | Populus deltoides microbial communities from Bellville, Georgia, United States - Leaf-PdKOR-R3 | ecosystem: Host-associated > Plants > Phyllosphere > Phylloplane/Leaf | place: USA... | reverse complement strand
GGTTTTAAAAAAATATGTTTGGTTGAAATTGTTGTAAGATGAATATTTGTATGCAAAATAAATAAAAAGCAGGTTTTCTTGAATGAAAAGCATACTATTTTAGCTTTTACAAAACTAAGATTTAAAACGCAATTATATGTGAGTATAGTGCAAAAGCCAGAAACTATTTGACTAACCAAATAATTTTTTCTCTATAGTTGAGTAAAAACCAGAAACTATCACAATACCAAACAGTCTCTAAATCTTGACAAACATAAAAGCCAGCTTAAGGATACCCTTGTTTCACACTTACTATTTTTAAACTAACAATTTTATTTAATACTTCAATTAGTAAATTTATATTATAATTTTGTTATGGTGTATTCAAATTTGGATGAAATACAAGAAATATTACTAAAAATTAAAAAAACATGGCGTTTTTACTGTGTATACACCACACTGTTCATTCTCACATTTTATTATGGATCTATTGTTTAATTTTTTTTCAATTTGGTCCTTAAATTTTATTTTTTTGTATAATTGCACTTTTTTAATTTGTACAGTCTTGCATAGTATTTTTTTATTTTATTTAATCAATTTAATATTTATTTTTATTTTTATTATCATTTGATTGAATAAAAAATTATTTTAATGAATAAATTTAGCAAACACAACCAAGTAAATACTCTATCTTGCAAGATTATATATGTTTATCTACATTTGTCTCTTGTTTTTTCAAGTTTTATTTTAAGTTATTGTTTATGACTTTTTATTTATTAACACAATTCTCCATTTATTTAATTACATATATCCATAATTTTTTTATTTTCACTTGGAATTCTTTTAACTACAAAAAGCATTAAAAAAAACCGTGTATGCAATATTTTTTTGTAGAAAAAAATATATCTAACACATAACAAATCAAGAGCCAAATAACTTGTTATGACTATTATTTGTTGATACAACTTTACTATTAGGAATTTCCACTTGTTTTTTCCAGTTTGATTAACTAAGAATGCAAGTAAACAATTTTACATTTAAAGGACCAAACTGAATTTTGGCCTGTTTAAATGCACTGAAGAGCTCGTATGAGCGTCTTATATTATAGTTCTACTAGTCATTCGAAAAGAAAAGAAAAGGCTAATAAAATAACTGCCTTTCCCGTAGAAAACAGGAAGAAATGAATCTCTCAAAAGAATCGGTGACGTCCTCCATTTCAGAAACAATCACAAAAAAAATTCCAAGAGCAACAGATGCCAACTGAATGGGAATGTGATCCCCAATATCATTTGCGTAAGCATTTAATTAATTCCAAACAGAAGTTTTGATTTAATCCCTTAGTCCTAAGCATTCTAAGCTAAAAGACAACATAATTTGCCAGTTAACGATTAGACAACCACTATCCAAGGTGGCATAAAAAATCTCAAAATTCCCTTCTTTTTTCGGTTTTTTTTTTTTTTTCACAGGTCCCATGCATGAAATAACACTATTGGGATATCAAAATGTCAGGGAGACTCCTGAAAACTAGGGTCCAAAAGATTTAGCATTTTACCTCACTGTACAAGTCTGTCGATCAACCCATCGTCAAACAGGAAATGCCTTCGGGGGTCTCTTTCTCTGACATTTCAGTTTGACTAGGGTCCGTTTTTGTCGACTCTTTCTCAGGAGATATTGACTTTGGACTAGGCTCACATTTTGGTGACTCTACCTCACCTGAAATTGAGGCTGAACAGCACTGCGAAGCTTTATCCAACTCTGTTGGGCCAGAACCATTATTTCTCTCTGGGTTTTCAGGTTCTCCATTTCCTGATGCAGAAACTTCCTGGGAATCCAAACGAGCTAGTTTTTTAACAGGCTCGACATCAGCATGTACAAGACACTTGGGAGCAGATGAATTTTCTCCAACGCTAGAAGTGCTAGACATCAGCCACTCAAACTTCAAATTCTTGCCTTGCCAACATTTACCATTAAGGAATGCTCTCTCAGCAGATCGGCGAGTTGCGAAAGTCACACGAGCTGAACAACTTTTTACTGTATCTGAACCATCACCATTGCCATCACCATCATAATCACCAGGCTCATCTTCTAGTTCCACGGAAGAAAGATAACCATATGATGAGAAGTGTTCCTTCAAAGCAGCAACCTGTAAGGCAACAATACATCAGTTTACCCTGTTATTCCCACATGGAACCTAAAGCATTTTATCATGACATGACTGAGAAGGAACACGAGACAAACAACAAGAAAAGATATGCATCCACTACTATTACACTATTATACATGGGCTGGTGGCAGCACACACACGAAGGATATATATATATATAGAGAGAGAGGGAGGGAGGGAGGGAGGGAGGGAGAGACATTTGCCAAACCAGCTGGTAAAGGTGAAATAATTTTAAACGCTGTGGGTCGGTTGTCCAACTTGTATTTATTCATCAAAAAAGGAGGCCCAACAGGTGCTAATGGATGAATTGATTGCTTTGAGCCAGCAGACTCCTGCAGAGCCATCACTGTACTTGTTTTGGTACTAGAAGACACAATATTCTCCATTCTTTTGTTCTTATCCACTATCCCACCATGTGGTGATGCAACACCGGCACCTGGATCAGCAGACCTCGTAGTAGCAGCTTTGGCAACATCAGATGCTATTCCAGTTTTTTGTCTCTTAGAAGCAGGCTCCGTTGCTACCTCACCCTTGACTCCTGTAGCCTGCAAAGCGCAAAATTTGAGAGCAAGAGATAGAGGTGTACAGTCAGCTTCATATGTTATATTGGTTGTGTGTATGCATGTGTGCTGAAAAGATAACTACACCTATCATGAATCTGTTTACTTGTGAAAAAGGCATGCATTCTCTACATAATTATTTCTCTCACTGCTCCCAGCATTGTTCCATAAACAACAACTGATGCAAACCAGGACTGCCTCACAGGCTCAAGATTAATAAACAGACTCTATATGATCTAAGATGCACGTAAGTGTCATCCATGCTTTGCTCTATATTCAGGATTCAAAAGGTGAGTTTAAGTGCCAACACATACACATGCATTATAGAATTTTGGCTCCAAAAGTAGTAGCCTAATTTTGACTCTATATGATCATATATGCTTGGTAAACAATATTCAGAAGTAATGTTGGCATTACTTGTTTCTCAAGTTTGTGCAACTGACGCCGAAAGTCATTTCGCTTCTGATCCAGCAGCTCCTGTTTCTTGCGAAGTTCCTCCTTCAATTGTTCTAAATTCTCTAGCTTCTTCTGCATAGGAGGAGAAACCTCTGGACCATTTGTGATGTCGACCTTATGGTGGTCAGTGGCGGGCATAGAAGTATCAGAGGTAGGGACTACAGTAGTCTTTGAAATAGCCAACTGAAGATTATCCTTTCCACTGTTACCAATAGACAGATGGGGTAGACCTGAAGTAGCAGGAACACCCCGGGAAGTAGCATCATCAGGTATGCTATCACGATTAGCCCACCACAGTCTGATAAAACGATTGCCCATTACAGCATCAGGTGCCCTTAGAGCAGCTTCTGCCTCTTCCCTTTTAGAAAACTGAATAAATGCTCGCTCACTGTTCAATGGAATATAAATGTCAATAACCTCTCCAAATTTTTGAAAATGAGAAAGTAGAGCGTCTCTTTTGTTGCTTTTATGCGGAATGCCATTCACAAAAAGTGTTCGCAGTGCCTTTTGAGATGGTTTCCGCGTGTGACGCATGGTATCGCTATGTATCTTGGCAGGTGAATCCATGGTTTTTGTGCCACAATCGTCAAAATTAGTGCGCTTTCCTTGACGGGAAGTACCATGAACATTGTCTAATGCACCCTGATCTTCCTTGGATTCACTCTCCATATAACTTGACATACTTACTGTGGAATCAATTTTCTCTTTCACATCTAATCTATTGTTCAAAGACCCAATTCTACCCCAAACAGAAGAATTCATGCCTTGAAAACCCACAGCAATCCCAGTGCTTCTAATTGGGCATTCATTATCAGCACCATCACGTAACCTGGCATGATTGTGATCAGAAGGATCCACACTTACCATGGATTCAGTTTCATCAAATTTAGGTGAATGTGGTGCTAAGAGTGTACTAGAAGTTTCGGGACCATTGTCATTCCACAGGGGCTGATCTGGGTCATACAAGTCTCCTCCACTCACACTAACAGAACCAGTATACGCACCGTTCAGACCCAAGCCATCATCAACTATTCCAGGCTTGTTACTTTTTCCATGCATTCCTTTGCTATTCATCAATGTGGCTGGAGGGGCACCAACTGTTGGCACAGCCCCCAGTCCAGAAGTTGTTCCAGGTAGTTGGGCACGTGGAAGTGAAACAGGGAGATTAAACTGTGAAAGGCTCTGCAAGTGGTGAAAGAATAAATTACTTGTGGCAAATTAAAAATAACCCCAATAATCATGACAATAAAAACACAATTCATCAAATAGTATCAGTAAATGCAATATAAAATCGCAGGAGTGATCCCAGCATGTAATTCTGCCAGGAAGTTCTGAGCTTTTTCTTATTTTGAGTCTCTTCCCTTGAGTTTGTGTAAACAATCTATAATGGAATAATTAGGTAATAAAAAAACATTAAAATATGATTCCTCTTCCGACCACTTCACTGAATGCTTTGATCATCAAGCATAGGTAAAAAAAAGAAAAGGTCAAATACAATTACTGGCTGACCATGAAGTGCAAAGAAATTAATGCCAACTCCATTGTTTCAGCACATTTGAAGGCTACAACAAAATTGATTCATGTGCAAGAGGATCTTGGTTGCCTAAAAGTGTAGCTCAGCTCCCACATCTAAGGCTTCTCTAAGTTAGATGGCTAAAAATAACTAGACAAGCTATAAATAGTTGGTAGATGTCACACACAGAAATGAATGATAAATTTGTCATAAGACAAGACACATGAATGTGTTAAATGAACTTAAAAAAGAGTCATTGATGGGCAAAACAAATTGTAACAAAAACACACACAACACATTAATTAATAAAACAATCTGAATCAGGTATTCAGAGGAGTCATACATTCAGGTTTTCCAGCAACCAAGCATCTAGCGAATGTTAGAAACGAAATAGTCCAGGTTAAAAATAAATAAAAAATAAAAAAAGCATGACTTATTCTATGGTTTCATCCATAATAATAGATGTCAAGTCACATTAAACTCTGCAATCAGCATTTCTTAGATCTTGGAAATCAAGGTCAGAGATATTTCAACAGTTGCAAACACAAATGAGAGGCAGTTAATCAAAAAACACAAAATGATGGCAACATACAACCAGAACAATTTAGGGCATGGATTCGACTCTTCCTGCCTCGGATGCTAAGTCAGATAAGAAATGGATATCCATCATCAGTAACATAATATACATATTCAAAAGACATACCTGAACATCTTCAACCACGATGCGATTGACACCATGCTCCAATGGACACATGTCCCCTCTTAAACAAAATCCGCGCTCCTCAAAATCTCTACACCTCTGGTGAGGAATGCCCATGTTCAATGAAGAATTTACTGCTGGTCTGAGTGTTCCTTGCAACCCAATGGGATGGAGTGTATCCAGGCCACCATTTGACATTCTTGGCATTAAACCAAAAGCATTCCAGGATGCACTCTGCACATTTGAAACATTTGCCAACCCCCTCCCGGCAAAGAGGCTTGGCCCCAGGTGAGCCATTTGAGAAGCAATGCCAACTGAGCTGAACCTAGAATCACGTTGGCTCCAAGAACCAGACTCCCTTCCTCTTCCCCTGCTAGGACCAGGATCTCCAGAAAATGTTTGGTTTAACCGGATTCTTTGATTCAAATCCACAGGCATTCGGGGTAATGACATTAGGTCAGGTCGTATTCTTTCAAACTTTGTGGCATAGTCCTTCTCAAGAGAAACAGAGTTATAATTTTTCCAGGTTTCACGAGCTTGAGATTCATTTTCCCGGAAAGGATGCCCATTTTCAAAGTGTTTGTTATGCTTCCTGTATGGCCTTGTAGAAACTGGTTCCAGAGAATCTCTCTCCAAAGATTGAGAACGCGTCTCTCGTCTACGATGCTTATGGTTGCGATCATCATCTTCCTCGTCACTGACTTCCTTCTCCTCGGGATCACTAATGCATTCAGCAGGAGAAAGACCACCTGTCTTTAGTGGCAAAACTTTCAGCTCCATTTACAACACTTATGAAAAGTAGATGGTTGTTTTGTGGCATCAAATTCCCAAACTCTCTCTAGATGTAGCAATCAAAACAGTTTGATTGCTGGGATTCCTTCAACAACTGAATGGCAACCTGGAATCAGGAAAGAGGTAAGCAACAACAAGAATGAAAAAGAAACACAGATGAACCCTACCATAGAAAGAAACAAAGATTAGCAGTTGTAATTCTCATTTACATCAATGTGTTTGTGTGAGTTAAGCAGTAACCTGTATTCATAAGGCTCCTATCCAATAAGTTGTTTGACAGGAATCAAATTAGTCAACAGTATCTTTTTCAACAAATCTTATTATGAGGGAGAAAACAAGGTTACTAAAGTCTGGGTTCCAGAGGTTCAGAAGCTACTTCCAACATAAATTTCACTATTTCTAATTGATTTTTTTCTGCTAAGGATCTATGGAAGCTGGGGTTTCATTTCATAAAGGGGTTAAGCTCCTTGAGTCATAATATGCCAAAATCTCCTGGCATAGGAAGTCTTGAATAATTAGTGAGACTACCACCATGAAAAATTCCAGTGCATAGCAACATATAATAACTTGATGAGTCAAACCATTTCCCTTCTAATATAATCTATCACTTCTATTCTCCTCGATTAATTTAGGAATCTCAAAGCTACTAAGCAGAGCAAAATGCAGTTGGGTAAGCCTCATTGTCACACTCAAGATGAAGCTCACCTATAGGAAATTAGGTGCGCTACTAGCCAATTTGATTGAACAAGGAAATCTTTACCTTATTTTTCCTTATCAGAACAACAAGAAGTATGATCACAAATGATATGATAAAGAAAAATCCATGAAGTCTGTGATTACCGTCAATAAAAAGATTAAAAATATCACCCATCAAAAAAGTCTAGAAAGAAAATAGATAGAAGTTTTCTATCACATCAACAACTTAGAATACCATGCTTTCACATATGTAAAACAATTGTCAATACATATCTTCACAAAATTGAAGGTGCACCGGCACAAAACTCAAACAAAAAATAACTCTTCTTTAATAAGTGATCATCCAGCCTTAAATGTTATCCTTCAGCTTCAAGTAAACAATTGAGCTTAAATGGGTGTGACACCACCAGTGGCACACATAAAGATTGAATAGAGGCATCAGCGATTATTTTGGGATTATGTCACTTATAAGACATGCAACAGATTCCCATAATCTGACAGCTTATGCTAAGAGTTAAAATTTCACTGCTACCAGTGATTTAGTTACAGATCTACATTAAGATCAACAGTTAATGCAACTAAAGCAAGAAGTCCTATATGGGATTAACTACACAGCTTCTACTTTCCAATTTTCTAGCAAAGGCCAAATTATTTTTCCCTGCATGCAAGCCTTTTACTACATTTTATCTCAATTATAGTGCGAAGTAATTGGTACCTCGAGTTGCACTAGTGAGATGAAGAAGAAAACTAAGCAAAATCAAAAGGCAGCATTTAGTGAAAGCAGAAAGAAAGAAAAAACAGTTAGGCCCTTGGAGCCTCTTGTGCTAGAATGCAACAATAAAATAGGCATCACAAAACAGGCCAATCTTCAAAATGGATACCTGTTTCAAACATCATGATGCATGAATGAGCTTTTCCCTATAACCTATATATTTCACCCCAAGAAACTAATCATATAACATATAAACACATCAATAGCTTAAGAATCCTAAATGCCAAACTTGGGAAAAGAAGAAGCATTGCAAATTCTGTTGCCACGGAGCCCAGAAAATGTAGTACAAATTACCAAATAACTTGGATTAGAACCTTAAAAAGACACTGGATGGCTAACAACTTTCCATTTGATTTACATAATATCCACAAACAGGTTGCTTCACAAAATAACCTAATGAAGAACTATTCAACCCAAAACTTTGCTAGGTTGCACAGAAGTGACTTTAAAAAATCTAACATTTCCAGGAAAGAAGATTGAAATACAACTCATTTTAATTTTATACCACTCTTATTAACCCCAAAACTCCCTTTTTTTTTTCTAGAATCCATCTCATTTGTGCTTCTATTTGAACAATTGATATATATGGATGTGTGTGTGTGTTCATAGATAGATGAGAAAAAGGCTTTTCTAAAAGTGTCTTTAGGTTTTTTAAAAGTTCCCTAAGGGCACACGATAACATTGTAGTTAGAACCCCTTCATTCTTACTGTGTGGACCATTACACATGCATTAGAAGAATCTTTTATTAACAGTGTGCTTCTCCAGACATCCAAACAACTGACCCTCAAGCTTTTGCCAATGAACATGATGAAGAGTACAGAAAAAACTATTATATTCAAATGCCTAATAACAAAGTGCTGAAATACTAATACAAGACAAGAAAAAAGCCTATAAAACAGTTTTTATTGTGTAGCTAATATTAAAAACAGACAGTTATCATGTTTGATCAGACAGGATCATCAGATACTCCTTCTCATAGATCAAACTACTGAACTACTACGAATCGACACCAAAACATGGTTGTGCATATACTAAAAAGAGCTATTTAAGCCAGACATAAACACGCAAAGGCTCTTCATAGTACACGCCAGATTAATTCACACCAGAAGCATAAAAACTGCACAGCACTTCTCAATACTACATGGTGAGGTTAAAATATGGTCTCTAATTACTGAAATAAATTAAATTCATAGACTAACATCAAGCTAAACATACTCAAAAACACTACATTTATGGAAGAAAAAAAAAAGGGAAACATTATCCAGGACAAAAAAAAAAGTGATGCCTCAATAAAAGAAATTGACAATTTTCTTAAAAATAAATAACGTAATCCAACCAAAAAAACGTATGCACTCATACCATTAAAAAAAATTAAAAAAAATTCTGAAGAATTATATTAATTTTCACAATTATGAAATAGAGATAGCATGCAGTCACAATAAACCAACAACAATTAGAAATAAATAAATATTCAATTCAAATCAAATCAAATAAAAGGCGTTAAGAATATTGTCTTACAGAATCTTCTAGAAGAAATTGAGCGAAGAAACGAAAACCGTTTCAGAGATTAGAAACCACCGATTCCATCTTGTCGTGTTATAGAGGAAAGAAGGTCATAACGCGGCCATGGAAGGGCATTTCGGAAAGAGGGGGAAGTTGGAGAGCGGAGGGGCAGGATCGTAATTGAGTGATGACCAAGAGCAGAAGTGAGTTTTTTTTTGTTGGTTGAAGCTGTGTGTTAGAGAGAGAGAGAGAGAGAATCGAACAAGAGAAAGAAAATCAAACAAGATTTTTTTTTTTTTTTAATAGAGAGATGATGGTATTGATATTATGTACCTAAAAGGAATTTAGAAAATGATGCGAGGACGAAACAAGAAGGTGGAATTATGTTTTGGTCCCATCAAATTTGAAAAAATTATGTGCTTTCTCATGATGGTTTGTAATTTGTGAATTGGCCCCTACACTTCTTATATTCTTTTTCTTCTTTCATGTTCAATTTTTTTAATTATCAGTTGTGTTACAGGGATGATAGAATGCTTGAAATCAATGAATACTCACCCAACGCAATTCAAATTAGTTGGATATTCTGTGAATATTTATGATTGAAGGCGAGATTAAGTTTTGTTTGTTTTTATATTTTAAAAATATTTTTAAAAAATTAAAAAAAAAATTATTTCAAATTAATATGTTTTTTGTGTTTTTATATCATTTTGATGTGTTGATATCAAAAATGATTTAAAAAATATTATTTTAATATATTTTTAACTGAAAATCATTTTGAAAAACAACTGCAACCACATTTTCAAACACGCTACATGTAAAACCTTAAAAAAATAAAATTAGAACTTGGATGGATAATGAATACCACTCTACTCGATACAAAATTTCTTTTATCGACGCACCTAATTACCCAAACTTTTCATTATCTCTCTTTTTTCCACCAAGAAAAAAAAGAACACAAACATCTTTATTTGTGAAGATACTACTCTCTCCTCTTGATTTGTTACTTTCTCTTATCTTAGCATGTTGTGTTTTCTTCTACTATTTTATGAAGAATTATGCTTTCATCATTTGAAATATTGGTGTGTGTTAATTTGACAAATAATCTTATGTTTGATCATTGTCAACCTATTAATCCATCGTTAATTATTTTATCAATATGCTACTTGTTCTTGTTTTTTTTTTCCTTTCAATAAAGAAAAACTATAATTAGAAACTTAATTCTAAATTGAAATATATAATAGCCTCACTAACCAAACATAATATGGAGTTCTTAATTTGACTTTAACTTATTAAGAAGAAAAGAAAGGTAAAGTCAAAGAAAAGCATAAAAGAAAAGAAAAACCTTAAAAAATAAAAGAGAACTTGTAAATAAAAGAAAGATCAGCAAAAGAAAACAATAAATAGCTTAAAACTATGAATAAATTGAAAAATAAATTATGTATATAAGGATGGGGCATCATTTCAAGTTGGTGAATGACATATTTATATTGTTACAGAGATCAAATTTCATGTAAACATCAAATCTTAATCTTATACAAATTATCTATAGTTGATAAGGATTGTAAAATCTTATTCCTAGTGCAATTTGTGCTCTATTATTTGCATTAATCCTATGTATTTGTTTCGATCAGTAATATCCATAAGTTATATTGCTAGAGTTTTCTTTTTCTATAAGTTATCTTGCTAAACTTCTCTATTAAAACATAAAAATAACATCTTCAAGCTCTACATAATAAAAACCTTATCTTATTACGCGTGTTTAGAATTACACAGATTATGTCCTTAATATACATTGGTCTATCATCATGAATGCTCTAAAAAACATGATTGAATAATGTATTAGTTCATGCTTAAAACAAATCCATAAGAAGAAGATAATATGTTCATCTTAGATGTAGAGAGAGAGAGAGACTTCCATTCTAGGATGATTATGTGAACATTAACATATAAAAGAAGGTCATCCCAACATTGCTTAGAGTTCTCACTGTAGATTACATCAAGTGGTTGGATAAAACACAATAACATCTTAGTGAAAAATGGAAAGTTTAGAGGATATTTAATGCAATCTAACTATCTAGGATTACCATCAAACCTATTATAAAACTAGTAGCAGCCTTATCTCTCTTTCAGTAAAAGTCAAAAAAACATTTTCATATTCAATTACATGATCTAAACTATCAACCTATATGATTTGGCTTTAATATGAGGCTTATAACTAGAAAGTGAAAAGCTTTATGCCTCTACATAAATGGTCACAGGTCAATTTGAAGACTTATTTGTAGGTCTTTTTAAATATAGTATTTTGTTAAAGATGGAGAAGAAAGAAATAAATTTTCCCTTCTAGATAGAAAATAAGACTTTTCTTCTTTACTTAGTATGTAGATATTTAATTTGTTCTACATCTAAGTGACCAATCAAGACTAATTTAAAGATAGTAATGGCCTTTATTAAAGGTAAGAGTGTTACCCTTATAAATATTTATACCAAGCCACATATATAATGCATTAAGAGAATGCCATTTGAGAAGTGAGCAACACCATTTTATAATGAAAGAAAACATATATGTAGTTTTATGATGTGCTCTTGCATAGGAAATTGTCAATCTCCACAAGTATAGTACTTAGAGGTATTCAAAAAAACTGAAAAACCGAGAAAACCGGAAAAAAATTAACCGAAAAAACCAAACCGTGAAATAAAACCGATTAAAATTTTGAAAAAACCGACCAGTTTGATTTCAGTTTTTTAAGCCTAGAACCGAAAAAACCGAACCAAACCTGTACCGAAAAAAACCGGAAAAAAAACCGAGCCAAACCGAGCCAAAACCAAGCCACACTGAAAAACCGAGCCAAATCGGAAAAAAACCGAGCCAAACCGGAAAAAACCAAGCCAAACCAATTTGAACTGGTTTTTGTTCTAAAAAATCGAACCGAACCGAAACCAGTCGGTTTGAACCGGTTTCAGTTCGGTTTTGATTTTTTTAAAAAAAATTGGTTTGGTTACTTTTTTTGATAAAAACTGAACCGAACCAAAAATGAACACCCCTAATAGTACTAGGTAATCAACCTTAGACCCCTAGTTAACTTGTATAGAGGAGAGTTTGATAAGGACCTATTTCCACAACTTTCCTTTCAAAAGATACTTAGAGACTTTTCTAGCCATGGAAAGGAGAAGAAGTTTAATGTAAACCTTGTGAATATAAAGATCCAGAAACCCATAGTGAAATCAACCCTTCCTAAGAAAGTTAAATTTAAGCTTGTGATTGAGTTTGACACAATGATAATATATACCGAGGCACTATAATTATAAAACCCGAACCTTCACTAATCACCTATGAAGAGACACGAATGAGTAGTATAGAAGACACTACAAAGCTTAGTTAATTCTTTAATAAGTCATAGCAATTCCATAAGGAACCAAGAGTAAAAACAAACTCTCACACACAAGTTTTATTTTTGAATAACCAATCAATCTCTTATTAATTTTTTTAAAACCTAAATACAAACTAAATAACCATATTTATACTAGTTAGAACATCTTAAAAAAATATTGGAAAAAAAAAAGATTTCTAAATAAAATAGAAAAAAAAATTCTAAATCAACTAGGAAACTAATACAATTCTTGCACAAAAGCTTCTGAAGCTTATCTGTAGACCTTTCCAATGTTTAATTACCCTAAACATTTAACTCAATATACAACAAGACCTTTGGAATATTCTGGTAAAGTTTCGGCATGATCCAATGGTTGGATTAAAAGTTATACTTGTTAGTATAAAACTATGCATTATAGAAAATAAGCCCCAAATCATCTATAGTCCTTAAATGACAAGGAAAGGTCATGGTTTGACTATTATATTGATTTCAATCGATGACATATGTTGAATTGAGCCAAACTACTAGTAGGGGTGATCATTTTCGGTTTAGTTCGGTTTTAAACTAAAAAAACTAACCAAACCAAAAATTATATTTTTTAAATTATAAACCAAACTGAACCGACTAACCAGTTCAAACTGACCATTTTGGTTCGATTCGGTTTAATTTTTTTCTTTCAAAACTGATTGGACTTGTTTCCATTTAATTGGGCCTTTTTTACTAGGCTTGGGCTTTTTTTAACATGTTTTGGGTTCAAATCGACCACTTTATGATTATTGTTGTTGTTGCTTCATTTATCATTCACTCACTTGAAGAAGCTGAAGCAAACTACAAAAGAAAGCTGATGGAGGATTTTGGTAAGTTAAAGGCAAAATTCAAGACTATAAAACAAGATTATGTTGTTGGTTATGTTAGAAAAAAAAAGATATTTTTCTAGCAGGGAAGTGATAGTTGTAGGTAATTATCAATAATCAAATGAGAATTTTAAACAAGAGTTTACTACCATACTATAACAAAGAAATAATTTCCAAGTGAAACTTTCGCTAGAAAACCAGTAGAAGAGGACAAAAGGTAACAAGAAAATGTTTTCCCTGCTCTAAAACCAAGTTGTTCCTCCTTTGCGAGTCAAATGAACCAACAACTTTTAGACACAAAAAGCTAATGAGAAATTCAACATTAAGGCAAGTTGTGGAAACCAAAGCAAATTTTTAGGAGAAAGTACTTTTTTATCTATTTACAAACAATTCAAGAAATCCATTTAAAAAAAACATTTAAAACCCAAATCGATTTTCTCAATAAATACAAGCAAGTAAACGATGAAAAAGTACTTGGGTTTTTCCATCTCTAACCACATAAAACTAAGAAATCAGAGATAGAGAGAAGAGGGAAGAAAATTATACACAATAATAAAACTTTTCCTAGATTTCACAAATTTTATAGTTTTCAAAAAAAAAAAGATTTGAGGTTTTAAATTGACATTTCAAGGTGCTTTCTATGTCTAGGAACTATCGAAATTGAGGCTGGAAGTGTAGGAATAGTGTTGGCATGTGTATCCATGCGGTGTCGCTGCTGGAGGGAAGTGGGCTGGTAGATTTAATGCTCCTTTATCTCCTCTTTGCTCCTATACTGACAAATGCTCACCATTGCTTGAGGGAGGAGATCTAGCTTTCCAAAGCTTCGATCCTCCTATCTCTCTCCTTTCTTAGTTTAACTTCTCTTGTTGTAGAAATGCTTAAACTACTATAATTCACGGTGGCTGAGGGAGAAGAAAAGAAGGCAGTATGGGAACAAGAGGAAGAGAACCTTTCTTGGAGGAACTCACCACCACTAGTGGTGTTGTGGCTGAGAGAAGAATAAAAGGTTGTCATAGTGGATGGAGCAACTGGTATTGGTCCTTTTCTTTTCTGGTAAGAAAGGGAGACAAGGCTATTTTGGGTGGTCAACCTTGGTTGGTGGATGATGCAAGATTGTTTAAAAAAAGACATAGAAATGTGTTTCAGTTTGGGGTTAGGTTGTTAGTGGCGTAATGTTGCTAGGTGTTAGCTTATGTAATGAGCTGCTACTGTGGGTTTGATAGTGGAGGTGAAGGGAGTGTCACGATGAGAACTAGTCTGTGGTGTTTGGTTAATGGTATTTAGATTGTTGTTCGTGGTGGTGTTTTTGTGTTGAGATGAGTTTTGAGGGAGAGCTAGGGTCAGCGATGGATGGTAGTAGGTGGTTACTTTTGGTCGTAGGGGAGAAGAAGGTTATGGGTGTCCTTTTTTGTGTAGTGGCGGATGAAAGGCACACTTAGGTGTGAAATGGTTCTCTTTGCTGAGAGCTAGGGAAAATGATAGAGAGAGTTGTTGTTATATGGGTTTTTAATGGGAAGGTAGTTTTGAAATGATGATTTTGTAAGGCAAGGCTACTAGATGTTCAAGTAGGAGTGATAACCTTTTGTTGGTTGGTGGCTGGGTTTAGAAACAATAAGACTAGGGTTTTTATTTTGGGGGAGTGTGTAAGCTGGAGAGAGTTTGATATTTTTCTTTTAGTTTTGTTTTTTTAATGGTCACCCCCCTTTCTTGTGAGAGATTCCTTTACTAGGTAAAAAAATTGTATTTTACTTTAGTCCCTAAGCAATCTAAATTTACTTAAATCCCTCATTTTTTTGTTTCACTTTTGGTCTCCTTGTCCATTTATTATATTTTTTTTGTATTTTGATTTTTTTGAAAATGACGTGTTAAAATTGAACATATTAAAAAGAAATTTTTGAATTCTAAATTCTTTTGAGAAGTTGCTGAAAATATTAAAAATGAAGCAAATATATCAAGAATATATATATTTTTTTGTTTTTGCATTTTGATAATATTTAGAAATTAAATGGTTAAAATTTGGGTTATGAAAATAGTCGTGCAAATGTAATAAGAAAATGGTAAACTTGCAATTATTAAAAGGCTAGTATGTTTACTAAATAAATATGTGTGTGTCATAAAAGACTAAAACACAATCCTAATAACCGTTTGGAAACGCGGTCCAACTCGTGTTTCTAAAAAATTCAAAAAATTTTTTTTGCTAAAAATTAAGTTTTTTAATATTTTAAGATCATATTGATGTGCTGATCCCAAAAATAATTTTAAAAAAATTAAAAAAATTATTTTGATACATTTTTAAGGAAAAAACATTTTGAACCGCAATCACAATCCTAAACAGACTCTAAACGAGTATAGAGTTTGTACTTAAACAAAACTAATTTAGGGTACTTACTTGTTAAAGTCTTTATAATATAACTAAGATAAAATTCTTGTTGTTGTCAATGATTAATTTTTTTTCTTAAGATTTTATTTCTCATCATTTGATGCAAAAGAACTTTCTTCAATAGTTCTCTTAAGAGTTCAATAAAATCACTTTGAAAACATGCACTTTTTTAAGGTATGTGAACTTAATGGTATGGACTCAATTTTCTCTCTACAAAAATGGATTCCTAAGATCTAATATAGAAAGAATAAATAAGAGACCAAGACTTAGAAAGCCAACAACAAAAGAAAAAAAAAACTCAAAAAATCTCTAAGATTTTCTTTCCACCTATCCAAACACCTATTTATATGACTCAGGAATCAAAACATTAATTACTCAAAATTCATGAATATTCATAATTCATGAATATTTATTAATCATGATTAATTTTCATAATTAATGAATATCTATTAATAAATATTCATGAATGTTCATAATTCATGAAAATTCATGAATACATTCATTCTTATCACACCATAATTAATATATTGGTTCATGTACTAAGATATTTTAGAGACTAAAAATTATTGATAAAATAAGGACTTAATAAAAGGGGGAAAAATATTTTTCATTAACCAAATTCAAGTCCAAACTCATGAACTTATAAGCCTACTATCCAATCCATAAACTAGTTTGTATTTGAAAGTTTTGCTATTCAAAAGTTATTTGAGAATAATTTCTTTTGGAGATCTTAAGAAAATAAAAATATTTAGATGTAATGAATCTTATCATTTTAGACTAGGACAACATATGTTCATATACTTGTAAATTGTTTTTGATATTGTCAAATTAGGTTTATGAATAACATACCTTTTGAGAATTTGAATGAAAACTAATATGTAAAGGTGTTCAACAATTACATATTCTAATTAAAAAGTTGAAGTATTATGATATAACAAGTGTTTAGAACTTTTGAATTACCTAATAAAAAACAAGACAATTTTATAGTTGATGAATGGCTAGCAAATTATTAAGAAAATCATGGGGATTAGCAAAGAGGATGAAGTTAATTAGAGACAATAGTTCTAAACTAGAACATGTCTTATGTAAAGATGGACTTAAAGCAACATCTTAATCAAGTAACATTGGATCCTCCTAATGGAGTCATATGTGTGTGTTTGGTTGCAAGATCTTGCTTTCAGTTTGAAAATGTGTATATACCTTTCTTGTACAATAGCTATCTCTCTAGAGAGCGATCAAGATACATTCTTGAATCTATTCATATCCAACCTATCACCCTTGCTTAGCTTGCTTCGCAAGCTTCACCTGACTTGGTCAAAACCTATCTTATAATGAATGGGGGTGGTCTAGTTAAGATTGATCCAGCTAAGATTGATCATAGTAAAGGAAAGTGGTTAAGCTAACCAATAAGGTTGGTCCATTCCAAAATATCTATGATTTAGCATGAGATAACAGGGGGTTGACTTCCACTTCTCGAAGCCTGTAATCATAAAAGGAGGCACGAGAGAAAATACCACCCGAAGAGGGTGCTGATCCAACGAAAGAGGGTGCAGATCCGTTGGCTAACAATCTGAAAGACTAGCATCATTCCCTTCCAATATCTATTCTAATCTATTCCATTCTTTTTTGTCGGCATTGGCTACATCAATTGACATCACCCTCACCACCTTATCCCTGCCTCACTTCACTAGAAAACAAACAGAAAAAAAGAAACAAAGATGTGATATGAAGGAACCTACACGAAAGAGTCTTTCAGACAACGAAGCTTATTTAGCGGACGGATCAACGACAAAGTCTCACTGATGCTTCTCTTGCACCCGCGGATCCAGGATTTCTAATCAATTCAAAGAAACGGCGTTTCCACTTAGATTTCTTCATAGACGAGATGAAGGCTTCCACCAATCAGATGGTTTTCATATTCTCGAACTGCTATCTTCAGAATGTGCGGGAAAAAACAGACTCAAGCAAGAGAATACGGTTGAATAAAGTGTTTATAAAAATTTAATTTTTTTATTTAAAATTAATTATTTTATATTTTCACATCATTTTAATATATTGATATTAAAAATAA
>Ga0325414_1002842_pt1 | contig 17810 bp, 13 predicted proteins | sample PopdelMetagenome_8_FD_206183 | JGI IMG/M metagenome (GOLD analysis project Ga0325414, IMG submission 206183) | Populus deltoides microbial communities from Bellville, Georgia, United States - Leaf-PdKOR-R3 | ecosystem: Host-associated > Plants > Phyllosphere > Phylloplane/Leaf | place: USA... | reverse complement strand
AGACAATACAAATTTAAGGTCAAATTATATGATTATTGAATGAATTCGCATAAAAATTAAATCCATGGACTTAATTAGATTTTTAATAGTTCAATTTGATTTAATCACGGGCCATATTAAAAGTTTAATTATATTTAACGATTAATTTAGGTCAAATAAAATATTTAATTAGGTGCAAGTATGGGTGATCATTTTCGGTTCGGTTCGATTTTTACAAAAAAAAACAACCAAACCGAAAAAAAGAGATCCGAAACCGAACCGGCCGGTTCCGGTCCAGTTTCGGTCCGGTTTTTTGGATAAAAAACCGGATAAACCTATATGCAATTTTTGGGTTCTTTTTGGCTTTTTAATAGGCTTTTTAATGGGATTTGTAATGGGCTTCTAATGGATTTCTATTGGACTTACAATTCATGTTGATATTGTCTCATTTTCTTTGAAGATTCCAAATATATTTAATTTTTTTACCCCTAAATATTCAATTGTATTAAATTATTATTGTCAATCTTATGTTTATTAAATTTTTTGGCCAATGAATATTCATTTATATGAAATTATTAATGTCAATCTTGTGTTCAATATATTTTTTAACTTACTAATATTTTTCTACTTCCGAAAAGTTTAAATAAATAACACATACTCACAATCACACACCAATAAGTTAAAATTCAAATTACAAATCATTGCCTTCAAAGGGTTTAACGAAAAAACAACAAATAACATTATCATAAAACACTCCAAGCCATAAAAAATAAATCTTCATGTGCACATTGTCTTAATAAAAAAGCACTTCAAGAGCATTGCACTTTGATTCCTGAAATTCATAATCTATAATTATAACATGATAAATTAAATCAGAAGATATAAAAATAAAAAAAGATATTTATACCATACGTTTTCAATAAATGCATCACTATTTGTGAACTAATTATCATTCGTTGCTAAATGCAACTTTCCACCAAATTCTACAAAATAAAATATTAAACATGTTAGAATAAAAATGTGTTAATTAATAAATCATAAAATAAAAGATATAAGTTTTTAAGAAACATTACCTGATTCAAGGTTTTCGTATGTTTCAAAATCATTCATCAAGGTTATATTATCAGTTGGAATTGGATCATGATGCAACCAATTTTGACAACAAATAAGTGCTTGAACTATTACTGGAGATAGAGAACTTTGAAATTGGTAGAGTATACGACAACCTGTGCTAAAGGCTGATTCAGAAGCCACTGTGGATATAGGAATAGCCAGAACATGTTGTGCAACTTTCGAAAGTATCTTATATTTTGAAGTATTAATCTTTCACAACCCAAAATATCTAATTTATCATTATTAGGATCCTCACAACCATCAATCAAATACCTCTCAACCTCATTTCTATTTTCCACACTATCTTCCTCTAGTAAGTGCCTTTTGAACCGAGCAAAAGTGTTAACATCTACCTCCATGTCATCAATAGCATCATTAACATCTTATTTATGCCTATTATCATCCACCACTTCATCGGCTTTCAAATAAAACTCAAACAAGCTCACCAAATTATCTTTTATTTTTTTTGTTAGCAATTGTGCTTTGTCATAATCATACAACTCACCAAAACAAAATTTCACATATTTCAACTTAAGACATGGATCCAAAACATTAGCCACATACAATACAAAATTCTGATTTGCTCCACAACCCCAATACTTCTCAAACTTACTCATCATGTTCATCGCTATTCCACTCAAAAGATTATCTCTACTTTTACACAATTGCAATAAGTTTGTATGCATGTAAATAAATTCATTGAAGAAAGAATTTGATGTAACATGCAATGAGCCAGAAAATTTCAATATAACTATGTAAAAGATCTTTAAAAACTTCTGCAAAGTTCTAGCATTTTTCCAATCCTCCAAACTAGGTGGCCCTATGTTTTTTTTATTCCTCTTTGAATCAACCTCCAAAAAGTAACTCATATACCTAGGTTCACTTTGACCTAACCTCACAAGCACCTTTTCAAACTTTTCAGCAGCTTTTAACATAAGATAAGTTGAATTCCATCGAGTTGCAACGTCCAAACATAATGATTTCTTACACTCTATATACAACTTTTCTGCACACTTCTTAAATGCAAGTAGCCTAGAGGGTGAAGATCTCACAAACCTAATTGCATTTCGAATCTTAACAACCGAAACATTCATCTCTTTCAAACCATCACATACAATGAGGTTTACAATGTGTGCACAACATCTAACATGCAAATGTTCATTTGACATTATATTAGTTGGCAAATTTTTCATCACATTCTTTAAATATAAAATAGTAACACTATTAGAGCTTGCATTGTCTACAGTAACAGTTAAAAGTTTATCAATCCCCCAATCTAACAAACAATTCTCAATAACTTGACTAATTGTCTCACCCATATGATTGAAAACTTGATAAAAATTCAGAATTCTTTTATACAAATTCCATTCATTATCAATCCAATGAGCCGTTAAGGACATATAGTTAATGTTTTGGATTGATGTCCATGTATCTGTTGTTAAGCATAATCGTTGACCCTTAAGAGCTCTCTTTAATCTTTCCTTCTCTTCAAAATAAAATTTCAAACAATCTCTCATAACAGTGAAATGAGAAGGAATGTCAAATTTAGGCTGCAAGGTCCTAGAAAATAATCTAAATCCCTTACCCTCCGCAAAATTAAAAGGCAACTCATCAATTATAACTATTTTCACTAGTGCCTTTCTGCGTTCATCATAATCATAACCTATTGCCTTAAGAGTTCCCACACTTCGATCTCCTAATTCACCCCCTACTTTATTAGGTTATAATACCAAAATTTTTTGTTTCTTATCAACCACAAAAAGAAACTTTTTGCATACTTTCAAATGACTCCACATATTACTTGTCTCATTAATAATAGTATAATATGCATAATCCTTTCCACAATAATTACATTCAGCTCTAGGGGTTGTAGGATCACCGTTAAGTTTTGTAAAATGATCTCAAATTTGTGACTTTTTTTTTATCATCAACATTTCTTTTTCTAGATGCAAGGACTTGAAGTTGTTTACCTTTATTATCCGTGGTAGATCCTGCAGTAGTTGATGTTAGGTTAGTGTTTGAAGCTGGGGTATTGGTTGATGTTAGGGTAGTGCCAGTGGATGAAGCATTTTGATTTTGAAGGTTTTCCATTTTTAATTACCAAATATGTTCATTATCACTTGAACAATTCTTTTTAGCACTTAATAAACATAAAGATTAAAATCATGTTTAAAAATTAAAATGAAACAAATATTACAGAAATAACATGTCAAAACAAGCTTAGAAAATGTGTCAAAACAAGCTTAAAAAATCTATAAATGGAGAAAAAATAATTACAGAAGTAACAGAACAATGAATACAAGAATAACAAGATTTTAATGAATATAAAATGCAATCAAGATCATCCAAAACAGAATAATGAATACATTTTACAGAATGACAAAACAAAACCGAATAAAAAAAACTCATCAAAACAAAACTAGTTTGCAGAATCAAGTCAATCAACACAGGCTTATAAACATGATTTTAATCAAACTACTTGGCGTGACCTTATAAATCAACCAACACAGCAACAAAATCAACAGTTCGTCTGTTTTTAGTAATCAACCAACAAAGCAACAAAATCAACACAACAACATGCTACAACAACAGAATCAACACAAGTTTACAGTAGTAGATATTGAAATTACATTTACAAAACAACAAAATAAACTGCAAAATTACATGTAAGATTCTGAAATTACATGTACAAGACAGCTCTAATCCTAAACTGTAAACAATTGTAAGAACGACAATTTTGATTAAAAATAATCATAATCCTAAACTGCTAAATCCCTTCTATTCAAACAAAGGAAAACAAATTCGCTCTAATCATCCAAATAGCTCTAAATTCTAATTTAAACCTAAACCAAAATTCATCACCCAACAAAATTGATTAAAAATAACAATAAGCTTAACTATATGAATTAATTAGAAAGGAGGAAAAAAAAATTAAAACTCACTGGTTTTGAGAGGCTGAGGAAATCAGGAAATGTCGGTCTGATGGAAACACCGACTGTGTTGATCCAGTGGAGATTGGGGAAGAAACGTATAAAAAATAAGCTTAACTGTATTAAAAATAACAATAACCTTAATCAAATTAATTAATTAATTAATTAGAAAGGAGAAAAAAATTAAAACTCATTGGTTTTTAGAGGTTGAGAAAACGTTGGTCTGATGGAAACACAGACTATTTTGGTCCAGTTGAGACTAAGGAAACGTCGATGGTCGATCTGTGTTTATGTTTTTTTAGTCTAAGGAGAGTGGAGAGTGGAGAGTGGAGAGTGGAGAGTGGAGAGGGAGAGGAGATGAGGCGAGAGGGGACGGGTTGCGGGTGCTCTGGTACAGGGGCGGCCTTAGTGGAGGCGGGAGAGGGTGGGGGGTGAGGGGGCGGGACGGCGGGTGGCTCTGAGTAGTGAGAGGAGAGATTGTTTGAAAATTGAAATTGAAATGTTTAGGGTTAGCGGAGGGTAAACTGGAGAGAAGAGAGGGGTGCGGCGTGGCAAGTTTTTCTATTTATACTAGGGACCCTTTTTTTAAACCGGTCCAGTCCGGTTTGGTTAACCCGGTTTCTACACTACAAAACCGAACGGAACCGAGGTTTTTTATACATAATCTAATCGGTTTAATCAGTTTTATTTTTCGGTTCAGTTTTTTCAGTTAATTTTTTATTGGTTTTATCGGTTTACTCGGTTTATCAGTTGTTTTGAACACCCCTAGGTGCAAAGACTTAATTATACTTTTAACAGGTCAAGTTAATTTTATTAGCAACTTAATTGGTGAAAAATTAAGCTTAGAAACCTAATTTAGGCTTAATCAAGAAGATTAAAATTTTAAAGGATCAAATTTAATTTTTTATAAAGTCAATTGATTGAAATTGTGAATAAAATTGCAAGAAAATCAACATTTAGGTTTAATTAAGGGTCAAATTGAAGAAACTCACAACAATCTTTTTGAAAAAGACGCTAAACATCGATGACTTAATTTGGTTGAAAACAAGGGTAAATTTGAAGCAAATTGAAAGTTAAATAGTCAATTAAAGATCAATTTGCATAAATCCAAAATCAAGGATTAAAATGAAAAGGCATTGAACTTCAAGGTTGATATTTAAGTTTGGCAAGGGTAAAATTGCATAAAATTAAAATTTGAAATCAATTATGGATGTAATTAAAAGAAATCAAAAGACAAATGATTAAATTCAATTTATTCAAACTTTTAATTAAAACCTTAAAGGTGTCAAAACAACGTCGTTTTATTTAAATACAATGGTGCATTTTGATCAAAATAGTTTGTTTTGGTACAAAACGATGCCGTTTTGACCAACACAAAATAAAAAAAGGGTGCTGAACACTTGTTGTTTGGACACTATTCATCATCTTCAACTTTTTATACCCGAAAAGCTGCTCAAGTGACTACTTTTCAAGGACTTTTAATGCCTTATCTCTCCACTAAATAGGACAAACAAGACACCACTCTTATGACCAAACACCATACTACACCCTAGTGTAATTATTGTTGGCTGGTCGCATTTGTAGCTGCCGCGGCGTCACCCCAAAAAGGCTAACCCAATCAACCTTAGCAATCAAATTTCACAGCTTGTGATGATAATTTTTGTCAACGGTTGGGTCCTTTCCTTTTAAATCAAAGATTAAGATTTATTCCCAGATTAGATATTCCTCTTTCATCCCTTATATTCCTCTTTGATCCCTTATAAATAAAATGAATTTTGTTAGAGTGAAAATGGAGCAAAAAACCATCATTTATTCTATTTTTAGCCGTCCCTCTCAGCTCAACCTCCCCACATCTCCTCTTCATCACCAAACCATTTCCCTGCCACTCTTGCCTTCACCAACACCAGCCTCCTACACCAACAACCATGCATCTCCTTCACCAACAACCATCTCCACCATGATAAAAACCATTGAAAGAATAAAAGAAAAAACCGTGACAACCCTTGATCTTTTCTTCTCTATTTTTGGCTGAAATGAAAACATCACCATCTTCCTCTCGGCTGACCTAGCAACCCGAAACCAACAAGTCATAAACATGACTCGGTAGCTTCCCTCAATAGCTCCATTAACAGCAGCTTGTCTCTCTAGTAGTCGAGTTCATGTTTTCCCTACATTACCTGATGAATCCAAAAGCTTCGGAAGGTAGCACATTGTAGCTTTAAGCTGGCATTTCTCCAAGGCCTTTAAATGTAGAACCAATAATTATGTGGTGGGACTAAAGTCTTTGTAAGATAATATGCAGATGGAATTATTATTATTATTTTAATCAAAATCATTAAAGAAAGTGGAAAAATGTTTTTGGCTTACCTCCCATTTTTCACTATCAGAGTAAATGCCTAGAGGGTCCAAGTTAGACCTAACACTTCCTTTGAAAAGAGCTGGTTCTTGAGGAATAATACTCAGCTTGGTTCTCAAGTCCTTCAGTTCAGTAGTGCTTACGTCAAGTCCATGTATGAGAATTTTCCCATTTTCCGGCTCTACCAACCTGAACAAAGCACTTAATAATGTAGTCTTCCCACTTCCGGTTCTTCCAACAACTACTACTCCAGCGTTGTTGTAGTTATGATATCGAAGTTGAACTTAATGTCTCAGCTGTATATTATTTTTTTTGTTAATGCTTATTTATTAATAATATTATTATATATCTTAACGTTGTTTAGTCAGTTTTTACTTCTTAAGATTTAAAATTTATTTAGAATAAGTTATATAACTCTTTAAATGAAAAAGTTTATATTATTTATGTTTTTTAATTTAATTTATTGTGATTGATTTTATCTATAAATAAAATCTAGCTAAGAAATGACAGTAACCTATAAAAAAACATTCTGCTTATTCTTTGTTCTTTATTTTTCTTGTTATACCTATTATCAAACAATGCCTTCCACAAGTGATTCCTTTAAGAACCATTGGAGCAATCGGACGATATCTTATCTTCTTATCACCAAGAACAAAACTATTAAAACAAAAATTATGAATTCAAGGTGAAAGGCCAAATTTATTGCTACTTGTTTCGCTCATACCTTCAGGTCCTGAACTCTATTCTTCCATGATGTGGCCATGAGGAAGGAGGTCTCATGTCCTCTACAGTTGCTGAAGATTCTGGTGTTATATGCATGAATTGCTTGATCCTTTCAACAGATACAACGTAGTTTGACGAATTGCTGTGGTACCGGGTCATAATCACTTGGATGGTATTCAAAGTAAGCGCATACGAAAGAGATAATCCCACGAACCTTTCCAACAGCGATAAATTTTCTTGATGAGTACTGAAGTAGAGAGAGTTTTTCCCTTTACAGTACTTTAAAGAGTAAAGGCAGCAATAAATTTATGTATTTCAGCTACTTGGTAAGCGTTTGCCTGGTAGTAAAACAAGAAGAAGGACAGCCGAGAGCAGGATCAGGTTCTGAAGTGTCTCTACACGTAATATTAGCCACTCCATGGCAGCATTAGAATGAAAGAAAAGCCTTGCATCTGTGTCAATTAGCATAAGATACTTTTTGAAGAACATATCCATAATGTTGAAAGCTAGCTCTAAAAGTGACCGCCTCTAGTGATGTTTCTGATGCCAAGTTCAGAATAGGTGCTTTAATTCCCTTGAAGTAGATAAATAATAACCCTAAGTATGAAAAAAACATACAGGAAAGTCGTCAGGTTATTTGATATATGTATAGAAGGAATAACACAAGTAAATTAGCAACTCGAAAAGGGGTACATTCACCTGAGCATATATTGCAGCTGTAATTGCAGGGATGGCAACGACGACGACTGGCCATGTGACAGAGGCCATCACCACTATTATTGCAAGTAGACCAATTGTGGAAGATGCGGGAAATGCAATGCCCAAAGGAAGATCAAAGTCCAATGTGCTCATGTCTGAGGAAACCTGTGATATATCATGGAAAAAGAAGGCTACTAAAGACAGTTTACTAGCTTTTCAAACTGAAACCAGCAGCATTTTAGCAGGTCATTAATGTTAAAATAATTAAGATGAAACACAAAAAGAAGGCTAGAATTCTGAATGATCTGTATATTATGAGAGCATAAGTTAACCTAAATACAAAAGAATTATATATAGGTTAAACTGAAAATACTATTCTACCCTTAATAAATAAGACTAGATAAATATTATTTAACATCTCCCATCAAACTCACGATGCGGCAGCTACAAGCATCGAGAGTTTGCCAACTAGAAAACAAAAACGAGAGATGGAATGCGCCTTGGTAAAGAAATCTACAATCTGCAAGGAAGAAGGAACAAAAGGCAAAGTAATGGTGTCATGCTTGAGATGATGACGAGTAAGATGACAATCGATCTCAATGTGCTTAGTTCACTCATGAAAAACTGAGTTGTGAGCAATCTGAATAAAACTCTGGTTGTCACAATACATAGGAGTAGGATGAGAAAAGGAAACTCCCATATCAGCAAGTAACTAACATAACCAAACAATCTCTTTGGTAGTAGATGCCATGGCACGATATTCTGCTTCGATGGATGATTGAGAAATAATAGATTGTTTCTTGCTCTTCCAAGAAATAAGAGAATCACCTAAAAAGATACAAAACCCTGTAACAGACTTGCGATCTATGGGATCACTACCATGATCAGCATTGGAGTATGCATGCAACTCCAAGGAAGAGGTGGATGAAAGTAAAAGACTCTGAAAAACTGTACTCCGAAGATATCACAAAATACGAAGAACAACTGCCCAGTGAACAGTAGTAAGAGAAGTAACAAACTGACTAACAACATGAATAACATATGCAATATCTGGACGAGTAATGGTGAGATATACCAAACTCCCAACAATAGTGCGGTATAAAGTAGGATCTATCAAAGGTAAACCATCAGAAGAAGAGTACCTGGCGTTGACCTCAATAGGAGTATCTACAGTCTTGTTATCAGTAAGTCTAGCCCGCTCAAGAATATCTGCAATATATTTCGACTGAGAAAGAAGGTAACCTCTAGGTGAGTATGCCACCTCAATACCCAGGAAATATCGAAGATAACCCAAATCCTTCATTTCAAATCGTCTAGCCAACTCTGTCTTCAAGACTGAAATACCATCAATGTCATCACCAGTAATAATCATGTCATCAACATATAAAGACAGAATGATACGACCTGCATCAGTGCACTTAATAAAAAGAGCATAATCATGACTGCTAGAAACAAAGTCAAGAGACGAGATCACAATAGAGAATTTCTCAAACCAAGCACGGGGTGCTTGTTTGAGACCATATAATACTTTCTTAAGCTTACAAACATATCCAGAGTTATGTGAAATACTAGGAGGGAGTGCCATATAAACTTCTTCTTGAAGATCTCCATTCAAGAAGATATTTTTAACATCAAGCTGAGAAATATGCTACTGACAAATCAAAGCTACGACAATAAGAGTACGAATAGTAGTCATTTTTGCAACCGGGGCAAATGTCTCCTCATAGTCCATACCATACTGTTGAGAGTATTCTTTTGCAACCAACCTAACTTTATATCGCTCAATAGACCCATAAGAATTAGTCTTGATCTTATACACCAAACAACAACTAACGACACTCTTACCAGGAGGTAGAGGAACCAGATCCCAAGTATTTGTCTTATGCAAAGCAGAAAGTTCCTCATCCATAGCTTGCTGTCAAAGCGGATCAAAAATGGCCTCTTTATAAGAAGAAGGCTCAAAGAGACAATGAATAGAAGCTAAAAAGGAAGTAAATGATTAAGACTAACAAGAATAAGCAAAATCTGGTAGTTTTGTGGACTTAAGAATACGGATGGACTGACGTGGAGGTGGATCCATAATCTCAGATGAAGCTTGAGGGGCTGTAGATGAGAATGGAGCTTCAGGTGTGCCAGATAGTAAAGTACCTGTACCTGTAGAGTTATAAGTACAAATTGATCGAACATGGGGAGAGGTATCATTACCAGAATCCTAAAAAAAAGGATCTATATGAATAAGATCAGTTTTAGTCAGGCTATGAGTAGTGGATGGAATAGAAAAGAAAGGTAAATACTCAAGGAAGACAACATGACGTGATACATAAAGTTTCTGAGTTATTGGATCAAAACAACGATACCCCTTTTTACCTTCACCATAACCCAGAAAGACACAAATAACGGATCGAGAGGACAACTTACTGCGTTTTACGTGTGGATGAAGAACGAAACAAGTACAACCAAAGACTCTAAATGATGAATAATTAAGGACATACCCATATAACTTTTCAAAAGGAGATAGACCGGAACTATGAGAAGATGGAATTGTATTAATCAAACTTACAGCAGTAAGAACAACTTCTCCCTAAAACTCATTAGGAACAAAAGCATACAATAAGAGAGAATGAGCAGTTTCGACAATGTGCCTATGTTTTCTTTCAGCAACACCATTTTGCTCAGGAGTATCTATACATGAAGTTTGGTGGATGGTTCTATCTAAGGCAAGCAATTGGAAAAATTTATTAGAGGTGTATTCCCCACCCAAATCACACCTAAAGCATTTGATCACAGCAGAATGTTGAGGTTTGATAAGAGCTCGAAAAGCTGCATATATCTCAAAAAATTCAGAACGATGTTTCATTAAATAAACCCAACAATAACGAGTATGATCATCAATAAAAGAGACATAATATTGAAACTCTCCTTTTGTGGCAACAGGAAAAGGTCCCCATACATCAGAATGAATCAAATCAAATGGTGAAGAAGAAACAGAAATACTTCGATTAAAAGGTAAAGTGGAAAATTTTGTCAGTTTACATCCATTACAATATGAAATGTCACAAGTTTTCAAATTTTCTAAAGCTCCTGTGGATGCCAAAAATCTCAAACGAGAAGATGAAACATGACCTAGACAAGAATGCCATAAATAAAAACTAAAAGATGAAAGACTTAAACGAAAGGAAGACAAATCAACAGTAGTAGTAGCAGCAGCAGCGTCAACTGACACTTTTAACTCATCCAAAATATATAGTACATTCTCCCTATGGCCTATCTCAATCAGCTTTTGAGACTGCAGATCCTGCACACAACAAAAAAACCCAGAAAACATGACTAAATAATCACCAGAATCATATATTTGACCAACAGACGCAAGATTCAATTTGAGTTTTGGAATAAGATAAACATTAGAGAGAGACAAATGAGGTGTGACAACAGAACTAACACCTGCTAAGGGCATAGGAGTGCCATCAGCAGTTATAACAGGAATTAAGGACAAAGGGGACACAGAGGTAAAAGATAAAGAATCTGGAGACATATGATGGGAAGCACCAGAATTCAAGACCCATTCAGAGTGTGACATACCTGAGGAACTATGAGGCAACTGACCTATGGAAGAAGAAGCGGACATTGCTTGTGGCTGCAAGGAGAGAAACTTTTGAAATTGCTCAGCCAAAGTATTAGGATCGATAATAGAGCCTGGGGAAGCTACTGCTGCGGTACTGTGATGTGGTGGTTTATAACCCTGAGGTGGTCTATGAGCATTAGATTGTGACTGGTTGCCATGCTTCTAAGCTTGATTCTGATGTATCAACTTAGGACACTAAGCCTTCCAATGACCTTTCTGCTTACAGAAACTGCACTTATCGAAGCCAACCCTTGTGTAGAACTTGTTCTGATGATTAGAGAATTGCTTAGAAGGTACTGCTAGTACCGAAGGATTTGAAGCAGAAAGGATTCCCTTTTTAGAATAAGACTGAAGATGTATTTCTTCAGCCAATAACTCACTGACAACAGAAGGTAGTGGAGAACGATGTAGAATTGAACCTTTAAGTCCTTCGAAATCACTGCGAAGTGCTGTTAAAAACTGTACCAATCGTTGCTGCTCTCTACGCTCAATATAGGCACCACATGCCTTTAATTCTGCCGATTTTGTAAGAGCCAATTGATCCCAAAGATCTATCATAGCAGAATAAAACTCTTGAATACTCATGTTCTTCTGATGAAGAGCTCATATGTCATTCTCTAATTGATATTGTTTTGCAAAATTTGATTGTGTGAATAACCTTTGCAGATGATCCCAAACCTCTTTTGCTGTCTCATACTTCACCAACTGTGTACCTATAAAATGCTCAACAGAATTGTTGATCCAAGTAATGATCTTTGCATTGTTTGCTTCCCATGCATCTATCGAAGCAGTATCTCCTTCTTCAGTATTTTTAAGTATCATATAAGTTCCACTAACATATCCCCACGTCTTCTTACCCTTAAGAAAATTTCTCATTACATAACTCTAATATGAATAGTTCTTCCCATCCAACCTCACACTCACAGACTGAAGCGAATCATCTCTTTCAGTAGCCATAATCAACAGTCACATAGAACCAGAATGCAAAAGCAGCGGAAAAAAAAATACCAAATTGCAGAAACTGAATAGAGATTGCAGAAACTAAACAAATATCTTCTCAAAATTATATGATTACTCCAAAACACAAAACAAATTTGTAGAAACTGAATGCAAATACCAAATTGCAAAAGCTGAAGGAAAGATAAAATACCAAAGTAATTGCAGAAACTGATGAAATACCAAATTTTGCAGAAGCGGAAGACAAAATCTCACTCCAAAAAATTTCTAGTTGGATTCGCGAAGTTGTGTTCGGGATTAAGCCTCGTTCCATAAAACCAGCTCTGATACCATGTTAAAATAATTAAGATGAAACAGAAAAAGGATAGAATTCTAAATGATCTGTATATTATGAGTGCATAAGTTAACCTAAATACAAAGGAATTATATATAGATTAAACTGAAAATACTATTCTACCCTTAATAAATAAAATTAGATAAATATTATTTAACAATTAATAGAGCGATAGATGCAAGGGTCTACTTACCCGAGTATATATTGATACCTAAGAAGAAAAAGAGCATGGGAGCTTTGAATAATGAATTATTGATACCTGAGAAGAAGGCTTTTGAAGCTTTTAATCCTAAAATCGTTGCAAACAAAGACTTTAGATATACAAATGGTGTACTAGATATTGAAATTCCTGTATAAACTCCAACTAAGATGCCATTGCTAATTTTAGGAAGTCGAAGCTTTTCTTTAGGGAGGAACTATTCACTAGATTCCTCAGTCTGGCATATATCAGAATTTATAGTTTCAATTTTCTTTATATTTCCATAGTCTGAAGAGACACATTGATCTGTCACTGTATTTTTTATGAGCGTTTACAAGTTGTTTAAAGGCAGCCAACTAGCAGTTCCTCATAGGTTCCTGATTGAATTATCTGTCCACCTTCCATAACCTGAAATGAAATGGTCAAAATGGCTTTAAAAAACATCAAAAGGCTTGAAACTAACACTTGTTGAAACTAAGATTCCATGTGTTCTGTGGAAAATATTTTTAATTTTTTTTTATTTTTAATGTGAAACAAACACTATCATTGCCGTCTTGTTATTAATATAATCATAATTTTATAATCATTTATCATAACCCTTCATCATTAACACCACCATAACCACTATCTTATTACCGATATAACTACTAATATCATCCCACTATAACCCTTTAATTAATATCATTACTACAATCAATGTCGCCGCCGCCGCCGCCGCCACCACCACCATTTTATTATTAAAATAATTATTATTCCATAACTATTATCACCACCACCACCACTATCACTTTAACAACAATTATCATTCTATAACCAGTATTTTTACCATCAATATTATTAATATCACAAATACTCCAACCATAATTATTATTATTAATGTTTCCATTATAATCACCACCATCACCTTTATCATAAATATAAGAGAAATGATGGGGAAAAAAAAAGCATGACATTTGGCTTCCAAAACCATGCACTATCACATGAAAGCCAACGATGCCAAGAATTATGATATAAAGTTGAAAGATATAGCTCAACTTGTAGTAGAGGGGTAATCATCTTAAAAAAAAAAACTACAAGCCTGCTCAAGCAAACATTGTAGACAATCTTGATAAGGGAAAGAACATTTAGAAGAAATCAAATATAGAGGCAGAACCCTTGAGTTTCACCATAAAAAAATCATAAAGGAAAATGGTGCCTCTTTAAAGTCACAATATGTTGCACACTTTCCATATATACAGTAGGCCCCCTGACCCAAATACCTTTAACAATTGACTCGATGACTGAATAACCATAAAAACCAATGATTCAGACCTTGAAAAATGAGTAGAAAGAGACTAGAGCACAACAATAGTCCTATAATGAGGACTTGAATTTAGAGTTAGAAGTGCCATGGTGAGAAAAAGGAAGTTCGAGTCTAATTTAGCTACCCAAAAACAAGCCATGCCATAGTATAGAGAGAGAGATGACTTTCTTTACATCTCTTTAGAGGTCTATACCTAGATTACTTTGATGTCGTCCCGACATTTCGACAACAAATATAATGTCAGGTCTTTCATACTAGCTCAACTATAACAACAACTGTGTGCTATCTAAAAGTTAGAAGAAAGGTTTGATGATGTCAACTTGAAGGGTAAGAACCCTAGAACCCACAATCAAGATTAAAAATAACCTAATAAAGCTAACATCAAATTGAAAAGAACTTAATCCAATGATTACCTAAACCAAAGAATCGTAGTTATTGGGTGAAAACCCACCATGTTAATTATATAGAATCAAGAATTGGAATTATAAGAATGAACATGACAAAAAATAGTATTTGATAAGCTCTAAGTAGTTTAATGAAGAACCAAAAGTGTGAGCAACCTTGCGTACACAATATTATTTTTGAAATCAAAATACCCTAATAAACCTAAATACAAGATAAATAATCTTGTTTATGCTAGGTATAGTATCCTAAACAAGGCTGAAAAAATAACAAAAGAGTTCATTTAGTGATGTTTGTTGATTCTCATCATATCTCCTCTCCTTGAATGAATTGTCACCTATATTAAATAGAAAAAGTTAAGAGACATTAAAAATAACACTGACATTATGCTCACCTAGAAGATCTACTTTATATATATTATTGTTGATTCGTTCAAGAACTTAGAATGAACCATCTTCTCTAGGATGCATTTAAACCCAATCACTCGTTTCTAAGATAATACACCTACGATTTTTGTTAGCTTTAGATGCATATTATTTAATCCTTTTGTATATATATTGTTGAACATTTTCATGAAGTGTACCGACACTTAAATTTTATTCTAGCATGTAAATATAACCATATTAATTCACCATGTGAACTTATCATCATGAATATAACTGTACAATTACTAAATTTATTCATTTTCAACCAAATTTCGGTGACATTTCCTTTATACAGAACACTAAACAAATTTGGAGTCTTTCATGCTACTGGAACAGTATTCGGCCACAAGTTTGGAAAAGTTGGAGTCAGTCTGCATAAGCTTTGAAGCCACATCATACTCCACCATCTCCCCTACAAACATAAATTAAACAATAACAGTTTCATCTGCATCTATTTCCAGATACTGAAGAAAACCAGTAACAATTACAATCTATGTTGATTCCTCTGAAAGAGGGACTTGATGGAGTATTACCGTAAGAGAGGACCATGACCATGACACTGTCTACAACTGTAGGAACTCTGTGAGCTACTGTTATCACAGTGCGTCCTGAGAACTCTTGCCTTATAATTCTTTGCAAAATCGCATCCGTCGCGGTGTCAATGGAAGCAGTTGCTTCATCTGATGCTAGAATTTTATTCCTTCTAAGTAGAACTCTCCCAAGACAGAAAAGTTGTCGCTGCCCAACGCTCCAATTCTCTCCCTCATCACTAACTGATAACACAATTTAGACTGGTAATGTTGATACTTGAGCGATTTACAAAGATTTGGATTGCAATGGAGGTGATAACTTCATGTTTTCCCTACATTACATGATGAATCCAAAAGCTTAGGAAGGTAGCAGATTGCAGCTTTAAGCTGCCATTTCTCCAAGGCCTTTATCTACACCATTAAACAGTTTTACCGACGGACTAATTTCGTCAGTGACAGGAATAAACTCCGTCGGTGAAATAATTACTGACGGCCTCACCGACGGAACACGTCCGTCGGTATAATAGTCATCGGTAACTCCTATTTCCGTCACTAATTTTGTCGCAAATAAAAAAAACACCCACCAACAGAACACCGACGGTCTTACAGACGGATACGCGCGCGCCAAAAAAAAGTTTCTCGCGGGAACATTACCGACGGAATAAAGCCGTCTGCAGTTTCAACAGTAATTACTGACAGACTATCCGTCGGTAATTATGGCATCGGTAGCAATTGTTTGCCAACCCTCTGTGAAATACCGACGGATATTATCCGTCGGTATATCTGTCTGTATGTAATCACCGATGGCATATATCCATCGGTAATTATGGCATGACTGGTAATTGTTTGGCAACTCTTTGTGAAATACCGACGGATATTATCCATCGGTATGTATTTTGAAATATATATAAAAAATAATTTATTAATAGTAAAAAACCTTAATAAACAAATAAAATTGGATTAAACATTAAAAATATAAAAGTAATGTTAAATAATATTCATTACAAATTTAATGTGTTTTTTTTTAAAATTAAACTAGAATAGCGGCGGAGCTGGAGGAGGAGGAGGCTGGTTGTTCCCGGGACCATACGACCAAAAAGAAGCTGCACAAGTATCGTCACCCATCTTTGATCTCATCTCCATGACTATTTGACGGAGCTCATCATAATTTATCGAAAGTTGTTGACATTGTTGTTTCAACGCAATGAACTCCTCAGACTGGGTGTTCGATACTGATGGAGAGCTGCCAACGGTTGAGACACTATGAGCCGAACACAATTTTTCAGCTGTAGCGTTGGAGAGCTCGTAAACCCGATTTTTATCGAGTCCACCAGACGATCCCACCTCCATCCATAAATCTGGATCGAAATCTGGATGGGTCGACGGATTGTCCCCATATTTCTCCCTTAACCGGCTATTATAAGTCTCCTGAAAATTCCATCGGTAAAAAAATCATCAAATGCAATTCAAGATGCAATTCAAGAAAATAATAACTTACAAAATAAAATGAATGAACGAACATACTACGAAGTGCTGAGCACGGTTGCCCACGAACTGTTGCACCCTCTTTTGGCGGTCTTGACTCCGCACATGCATCTCTACAAACAGCTTCATTGGACTCGGTTCACGTCCAAGAGACGCAGCCTGTAAGGAGAAAATAGGTTAAATATATTATAAGGAACGACAAATTAATTAACGATATATTTCATTAAAATTAATCTTACCATCCGCTTTGCATGCGCACTGAATGGGACGGATCCGCCAGTGTGTGTGGTCACCGAACCATGAATTTACCGGTTCAGGTTGTCGGCGCCGGACTGTGAGCGCCGTGAGAACCGCTCTGAGGTCACGTGCTCAATATATGCCGTCCATATTTCCCCCGAGATGAATGGCGGTTTGAATTCCTACCAAACCGCCACCTCATTCCATCCTTCAAGATCGTTATCCCTCACATGTCTTTTTGATTTTTTTTGGTGTCATACCAAAAATCACGCAACCTACTTTCAAAGTAACAAATTAGAATTTAAAACATAAAATTATAAAACAAAAATAAATATTATTTTCGATATTACCTAGTTACCGCGTGATTCTCTCATACCCTCCTCACAACGTTGTTGTCCGCCCTATCCCACTCAAATTTGTTCTGTGTATATAAATAATTCATATAAAATAAAAATAGTACAAGATATAAAATTATAAAAATTATTTATTAAAAATAAGCTAGAAATTAAAAATTAA
>Ga0325414_1002840_pt1 | contig 17818 bp, 6 predicted proteins | sample PopdelMetagenome_8_FD_206183 | JGI IMG/M metagenome (GOLD analysis project Ga0325414, IMG submission 206183) | Populus deltoides microbial communities from Bellville, Georgia, United States - Leaf-PdKOR-R3 | ecosystem: Host-associated > Plants > Phyllosphere > Phylloplane/Leaf | place: USA... | reverse complement strand
TGCTCGGGATATGCTCCCTCCTAACTGCGCCAACACCATTTTTGCTTTCTTTTTTCAGTTCCACAGGTTCAATTTTTTTTATTGGAGGAGACGGATGGGATGATTTTGGAGATTAGGGTTTCTCTTTGGTGAATTTCAGAGAAAGCAAGAGGGATGGATGGAAAGAGTGAATTTGTTTGGGTTTTTCTTTCTGTCTTAGGGAACGTTTGGTACTGTGTTTGTACCTGCGTTTCGTGTAAATTTAAATTTTTTTTTTTAAAAAAAAAATTGAGTATAGTTTGTATTTTTTAGATCGTTTTGATGTGCTGATATCAAAAATAATTTTTAAAAAATAAAAAAACATCATTGACATGCATTTTGACACGAAAAGCTATTTAAAAACCACCCGTAACCACACTGCCAAACATACTTTTAATGATAAAACGAGTTTGTACAGTAATATATTAATGAATTGATTTGACGAAAAAAACAAAATGAAAAATACGGTATCACCGTGAACACTTCAACTTACTTTTCATGAAAATTTAAATATATTTTTTTATTTTTTTAAATTATTTTATTTTGTTAATATTAAAAATAAATTTTAAAAAATAAAAAATATATTATTTTAATACATAAAAACTATTTTAAAAAACAATTAATATTACACTCTCAAACATTCTAGATTTAGTTCTAGCAATATAATAACTCATAACTCACTTAAAATTCTAAAAACAATTGATATTATGTTAAATTTATTTGGAATAATTTATTTAAAATGTATTGGTTTTTTATTTAAAAATTATTTTTATGATTTTATATTATATTTATTTTAAAAATAAATTTTGAAAAATAAAAATTACATATTATTAAGTAAAAATATATATTAAAAAATTATTACTACTATAATATAGAATATAGCTTGATATTTTATAGCTGACAAGGTAGGAGTCATGCATAGACGCAGTTTCTATTCTAACTTGTTGTAAATTGTGTTTTTTTAATTTAAAAAAAAAATTGTTAAAATTTATTTTTTATATATATTTTAAATTATTTTAACATGTTAATTTTAAAAAATAATTTTTAAAAAATAAAAAATATTATTTTAATATATTTATAAATTAAAAATATATTAACTCATAATTATTATTACAATCCCAAATAAATTATCCTCTCATCAGACTTTCCTTAGAAAGATCGACGAAGTGTTTAATGAATCGGACGGTGACTGAAAAATGAGTGCGATGGCGTCAAGACTCCTCGGGGATTTGCACAAAAATCAGTGTTTGTATCCATGCTAGAAATTTTCTATCAAAAAGTTTGTATTATCAGTATATACGAGCATTTGAGTGTCTCTCTTCGGTGGGTTTTCTTGTATTTTGTAATAAAGGAAGGAAATATATTTTGTGGGTAAATGATTTAATCCTATATTTCTCTACATTTTTAATTGTTTCTATGATATTCTTGTGTGGGACCCATTTCCCTAATATATTTCTCTCAAGTTGTTATGCCCATGTTAATATGAATAGATTTTTCATTCTAAATAATATAATCTAATTCTTTTCAAAAAAAAAGTAAATCCAGATTCTTAGAAATTTCAATTATTGAGTAATTTTTTACGGATGTTTTTATCAGGGATGGTCATTTTCGGTTCGATTCGGTTTTTATAAAAAAAAGTAATCAAATCAAATTTAAAAAAAAAACTAAGCCGAACCGAAATTAGTTCAAACCGAGCAGTTTCGGTTCGTTTTTTTAGACGCTCGGTTTTTTCAGTTTGGCTCAGTTTTTTTCCGATTTGGCTCGGTTTTGGCTCATTTTTTCGGTTGGGTTCGATTCGGTTCTTTCAATTTTAGGCTTATAAAACCGCAACCGAACCGAACCGAACCGGTCGATTTTTTCAAAATTTTAATTGCTTTTTTTTTCACGATTTGATTTTTTTAGTTTTTATTCTGATTTTCTTGATTTATATAGCAAAAAAACAGCAAAAAAACAATGAAAACCCCAAAAAATACATTTTTGATATATTTGCATCGTTTTTAGCATTTTCAACGTCATCTCAAAAGAATTTAAATTTTCAAAGGTATTTGGAACGCGTTCAACTTTTAACGCGTAAATTTTATGATCACTGATTTTCCTTGTTGAGTTAACGTTGATATTGCTCGCTTTCAAAAATAAAAAAAAAATAAGAAAAATCAAAATTTACAAAAAAAAAAAAAGAAAGGAAAGGAAAAGTGAGGGACTAGTTTGAAAAACTAGCAAAACTTCTCCTATAAATACCATGTTACAGTGACAAAATGGGGGGAGAAAAATTTTACAAGCATGGGGGCGCGGATGAAATTTTGGGGGGAACAAAAGAAAAAACCCTAACCTAAATTTATCTACAGACAAGTCGCCGCCCACCCCTGTCGGCTTTCAGTTTTTTGGTCCAAGAACCAGTAGAAAATTTTATGATCACTGATTTTCCTTGTTGTGTTAACGTTGATATTGCTCGCTTTCAAAAATACAAAAAAATAAGAAAAATCAAAATTTACAAAAAAAAAGAAAAAGAAAAGAAAAAGTTAAGGGACTAGTTTGAAAACCTAGCAAAACTTCTCCTATAAATACCATGTTACAGTGACAACATGGGGGGAGAAAAATTTTACAAGCATGGGGGCGCGGATGAAATTTTGGGGGGAACAAAAGAAAAAACCCTAACCTAAATTTATCTACAGACAAGCCGCCGCCCACCTTCTGTCGGCTTTCAGTTTTTTGGTCCGAGAACCAGTAGAAAACGGGGCTCTCCATCTTCCCTGCAAAAAACGAGAGAAAATCCTCAAATACAGAGAAGCAGCCGCTACCCCTTCTCCAACTTTTGGGCTTGGGAAAGCAAACCAGAGAAACCCCACACAAATACACAAGAGTCACCCCTCCCTTTGAAAAAACCAAAGCCTCTCCCAACAAAAACACAAAGGAGCCGCCCCCCTTCCCCCCGGTCTTCGAAAAAGCAAGCCAGAGAAACCCTTCCCTTGAAAAGAAAAACCGGAGACCACCTCCCCGTCTCTGCTCTCTCTTTGGCCAAAACACAGACCAGACCCAAGGCCAGACCCTCACAGCTCCCTCACACACGGCCAAACCAGCCACTCCCCCTCTCTTATGCAGAAACGGGAGAGAACCTCACCTCTCTCTTGCCCCGAGATTCATTTGGCTTGGAGAACTAACTGGACTTACCCCCTTCTCCTCCTCTCAGCGGTAGTTCGTCTCCATCAACATAGCCAACAACTCGCCTCCAACTAGCTCTACCGTTGCCCACAATCCATCATCGGTGCAGACCGGCCTCCACCGAAGCCAATACAGCCCCAGCTCTTCTTCCTCTTCTGCAACCGACCACAAGCAGTGCCACAGACACCTCCGCCTGAACCGGCCGCCCGAAAGCTAGCTCAACAGTGATACCACCCGATCTGCCACCCGAAGCAAAGGAGAAGAAAGCGCCCTGACCTCAGAGCCGACCGCCACCTGAAAAAGGGAAGAACAGAAAACCAAAAGAGAAGACAGAAAAGAGTAGATCTGAAAAAGGAGAAAGAATCGGAAGCTTTGCATTGTGTTTTTCCCTCTTTGCAGGTAACGGTGGTTCTCACAGCCAGTAGAGAGGGGAAGGGAAGAACAGAAAACCAAAAGAGAAGACAGAAAAGAGTAGATTTGAAAAAGGAGAAAGAATCGGAAGCTTTGCATTATGTTTTTCCCTCTTTGCAGGTAACGGTGGTTCTCACAGCCAGTAGAGAGGGGAAGGGAAGAAGAAAGCAGGGCAGATCCGCCCATTTCTGGGCATTGTCAGCGGCGGCGCGTGAACCCACACGTGGAGGAGACGCGCCGCCACTATTCCGGTGGTGCAGAAGACCTTCCCTGTAATTCCAAATTGTTTTTAGGGTCTATCTTGTAAATTTGAAATTATGTAATGTAATTTTTGTTTAGTTGTTTTGAATTTGTATTTGGAAGTGTGGATGTAAAAAAAAAGAAAAAAGAAAAAATATAGTGAAGGAGAATGTGTTTGTTTTTTTTATGTTATTTAATTATAAAAATAAAAAAAACAAAAAGAATTAAGTGTTTAATTTGAATATGGTTAAATATCTTAAGGACATATAAAATCATGTTATATTTTCCATGAAAATGTAAGAACATGTTTCTACATATATTATGGGATTTAATAGCTGATTTATTAAAACCTTAGAATTTGATTAATATTTCAAATTTTCAAATCACATCAAACCGCAAAGCAGCTTACCTCAGATAGGGTGTGCTAGGGTGGTAATACCTTCCCTAACCACAACCAGTCTCTTACCCTCGAATCTCTGACAACGACCAGTAAATCCGGGTTTCCTAGTAACCCTCAATCCAATACTAGGTGGCGACTCCCAAAGAACAAATCAAGCAAGATAATGAAAAATCGCTGAATTACCCCCCGGGGGACGTGCAACAATTATTATTATTTTTATTATTATTATTATTATTATTATTATTATAACATATATTTTTTTTTAAAATGTTTTTTTGTTTTTATTTATTTATTTTTTTATGCCTTTATGGGTTTTTTTTTTTGCTATTTTTTTTTGTGTTTTTTTCTTTTGATGAATTTTTTTGTTTAATTTAGTTTGTTAATGTTAAATTTGTTTTTATTTAGTTATCAAACTTTTATGACACAGATTCCGAGTTTGACTAGTTAACCTGGTTTGATGAGTCAACTCGAAATTTTATCCTTTAGTTTTTTTTTCCTTTTTTTTTCTTTTTATGCCTTTCACTGTGGACTCCAACAGTGCAGTCCACGGTGAAAAGGTTGATGCCTTTTTTTTCTTTTTAATTAACTTTTTTTATTTAGTTTGTTGATATTAAATTTTTTTCTATTTAGTTATTAGACTTTCATGACACGGATCTCAGATTTGACGGGTTAACTTAGTTAATTCAGATTTTTTTTCTTTTTCTTCATTAGTTTTTTTCTTCATGTTAGTTATTTTTTCTTTTTAATTAATCTATTTGATTATCACACTTTTATGACACGACCTTACAGCCAGACCCACATCCAAGATTATTAAGTTTGGTATTGCAGCCAGACCCACTTAAACTTGGGTCATTCAAGTTTAATATTATTATTAATATTATAAATATTACTCTTGGGTCAGGCGTTGCAGTCAAACTCAAGACTCTTGGATATAGCTTTGTAAAAAAACCTAACACTTTTAGATCTTAGGTTTTTTTAATATTTTTTATGCAAACAAATTGACCTGCGACATCGCGCGGGTCATGTAACTAGTAGCCATCTATTTCGAAACCTCTTTTTTTTATCTTCCTTTCATGCATTTTTTTAATATTATTTTCATTTCATGTTATTAATTTTACCAAACTTGGTCAAATACGACCTACGTGGGATTACAAATTGGATATTTGTTAGCTTTTAAAATTAAAAGCACCATTGATAAACATTTGAAAACATAAATACTTGAATATAAAGGATGGAGGTACGTATATCTAAATAGAAAAAAAAACTAGATAAATGACAGTACTGCGAGTTGGGTCAAAAAAAATTTTAAATATAAAAATCATATTAAAGTATTGCTAATTTTTTTTAGTGGAAAAAAAATTAGATCGTGTAAAGGTTGACTTGATATGACCTGGTTCATTTTGTAGGTTCAAAAACAACTCAAACGACCCGTAAAAACATATTTTGACTTCAAAAGAAAATTAAATATGACACATTTTTTTTATATTAAAATAACAACATATTGGTTTGACTTTGGTCAAACGGGGTTAACATGTCAAATTCATGACCTGGGTTATGAGACTATGAAAAACCATAGAAAACAAGTCAAAATAAATTATAAAACCTAATTTCAAATCAACCAAATGTTGAAGGATGAAATTAAAAAAATTATCTAAAAAATTAACCTGAGTTAGCATGTCAAACTCATAACTCAGGTTATAAGACAGAATAACCTCGTAGAAAGAAAATCAAAACAAATTATGAAGATCAATTTTCAATCAATTCAGTGTTGAAGGACGAGGCTGAAAAATCAATTAAAAAAATAAAAATAAAAAACCTCATTCAATCTGCTAGATCCATTATTCGGGTCATGGAACTGAGATAACCTCATAAAAAGAAAATAAAAAAACAATTTGATTTAACTCGGAATAACTTGCCAAATTTATGACTCTAGTTATGAGACTGAGATAACCCTATAAAGAGTAAATCAAAACAAATTATGAAGCTCAATTCCCGATTGATCCTGTTGGACCCAATGCTGAACTATGAAATTTGTAGAAATTTTAATTAAAAAATAACATAAGAAATTAGCCAAGTTAATATGGATTAACTTGTTAAGCATTATTCTTGGGTCATGAGATCGGGATAAACTCATAAAAATCAAATTGAAATAAATCATAAAGCCTATTTCTCAATCAAACACAATATTAAATTATAAAAATGGGAAAAAATTAATTAAAAAAATTGAGTCAACTAGATTAACCTATCAAACCTATAACAGAAGTCATGAGATATGGACAACCCAATGAAAAGCAAGTCAAATGTTGAAGGACATAAAACCAAGATAACCTCCTAGAAAAAAAAATCTAATTTTACTAGAGTTAAAATACTAAAGCTTGTGACCCTAATCACAAGACTAAGATATCCCAAAAAAAAACAAATCAAAACAAATTATGAAACTTAATTCTCAACCGACTTCATATTAAATGATAAAATTGGTGAAAAAAACACAAAAAACAAACTAATTAAACTATGGTTAGCTCATTAAGCACTATTCTCGGGCCATGAGACTGAAATAACCTAATAAAAAGCAAATAAAACAAATCATGAAACCTAATTCTCAATTAAATCAATATTAAATGATAAAATTAAAAAAAAGTTAAATAAAAAGAAAAAACCTAGCCAATCCATTATATGTGTCATGAGAGTTGGATAATTAAACAAAATACAAATCTAATATTTTTTAAAAATCAAAGAAGTAAAAAAGGTGGATGTTTTATTAAAGTCATAACAAAACACATAGAGGAAGTACTTTCCCCGAATGTTTTCGTGTATTATTAATAACTAGATAGTTGGTCCGCGTTATGTTGCGGGTCGAACCAAATATTTTTCAAAGTTAAAATAGAATATTCAAGCGACGATAATCCAAGACAACCCAAGTTAAATCTACTAAAACGCGACCCGAGATATGAGATCGAAACAACTTATATAAAGGAAAGCAGAAAGAAATTGTAAAGCTTAAAACCTAATAACCTAGTGTCAAAGATGAAAACAAAAGAAAAAAAACAAAAAAATATAACAATAGATAAGAAAACTTGAGTAAACTTGGGCTAATTTGGCAAACCCAATACTCACGATATGGGATCTGGATAGAAACGAAACAAGAATTTTAAAAGAAGGACCTAGTAAAAAGACAAAAGTTCAATAAAAAAACATATAAAAAAACCCGAACTAACCCAGGTTAAATTTACTAACCCGCCCTTAAAACAACAAAACAAAACGAAAAGTGAAAAAATAGCAAAGCTTAATGGTAAATAATATAATGTAAAATGATGAAATTGAAAATAAATAACATAATGTAAAATGATGAAATTGAAAAAAAAAGTCCTAGAAAAATCAAGGAATTTTTTTTTATTCGATCTGGGTTAACTCGACTAACTCGCCACTCGCGGCATAAGATCGGGATAAAAAAAATTAGATTTTCAACAAAAGGACCTAACAAAAAAAAACCAAAGTCAAATAAAAAAACATTGAGAAAAAAATGCAAGCTAACCCCTGGGTTAACCTAACCAACCTGCTCTTAAAATAACCAAACATAAAGAAAAGTGAAAAAATGACAAAGCTCGATGACAAATAATTTAATGCAAAATCATGAAATTGAAAAAAAAAAGTCCTAGAAAAATCAAGGATTTTTTTTATTCAACCTAGGTTAATTTGACCAACCCACCACTCGTGACATGAGATCGGAATAAAAAAAATTAGACTTACAAAAGGACCTAGCAAAAAAAAATCAAAGTCAAATAAAAAAATATTGAAAACAAAATGCAAGCTAACCCCCAAGTTAACCTAACCAACCCGCAATCTGAATAACTAAACATAAAGAAAAGTGAAAAAAAATAAATCTTAAGGACAAATAATTTAATGCAAAATGATGGAATTGAAAAAAAAAAGTCTTAGAAAAATCATGGAAACTTTTTTTATTAAACTTGGATTAACTCGACTACCTACCACTGGTGATATGAGATTGAGATGAAAAGAAATTAGACTTCCAAAAAAGGGACCTAGCAAAAAAACCAAAATCAAATAAAAAAACATCGAGAAAGAAAATGCAAGCTAACCCCCAGGTTAACCTAATTAACTCGCCCTTGGAATAACCAAACATAAAAAAAAGTGAAAAAATAACAAAAATCATGGACAAATAATTTAATGCAAAATGATGAAATTGAAACAAAAAAATCATAAAAAACCAAGGAAAAATCAAAGTTAAATAAAAAACTTTGAGAAATAAAATGCAAGTTACCTCGGGCTAACTTGATTAACTTATGTTTGGGATAACAAAAAAAAGAGCAAAAAATCACATAGCTAAAGGGCCAATAATTTAATCCTAGATGATGCAATTGTTAAAAAAATGAATTTCATAAAAAAAAAATCAAGGAGAAAGAATCTGAATCAATCATGGTTAACTTAACTATTCTATAAACGGGATATGAGATCGGGATTACTCAACAAAAAGAAAAGTGGAACAAACAATGAAGGTAAGGGCTTAGTAACCAAAAGTCAAATGATGAATTTTTTTAAAAAAATCGATCTTCAATAAAGGACCCTAAATAGATAAATTTATAAATCGAAGGACACTATTGCTTTTTGAAAAGGCTGGCGTAAATTTTAAAAGTATGAGACAGAAAAGAGAAAGGAGAGAAAAAACTTCATTGCAGCACAACCGAACCTCCTTCGTAAGCACACGCCACAATGCTAAAAAGAGGATGACTCATCACTCTCAACACCGCCACGGATGAAGGATTTTGGTAATCAGATAGCTTCGCACGCACCACCCAAATGACATAGGGGTTGTCACGCGCTAACGCTTGCACAACTTTTTTTTTAATAATATTTATTACTAAAAATTACCGAACAACCCCTAACCTTATTTTGTTCGAATTCTAAGGGTAATTCTGCCATTTAATTTTTTAAATAATTAAAAAGACTAAGAAGCCCCTTTGTGCATGTTCACTTTTATTTTCTCCTAAAGATATGACCGTAACTTAATTATGCATTTTTTTTCAAAGGCCAAAGAGCATTTTTTTTTCTTTTAAGAGCAAAATAGTCATTTTACTAGAATAAAAAAGGTGTCCCAACCAATTTATCCCTGGTTAATTTTACAATGACCAATGTATCATCTGAAAAAAATAATTCTACCTTCAACTGCAAGTTTCATCGATTTTTTTTTGTTAAAGGTAAAACCATAATTTCGTTATTCCGGTGAATGGTGAGATGTATCTATGGCTACAGTACTTTACTAATGCCTTTTAGTTTTTTTTGTAATAATAAAACCATACACCCTCAATTAAAAATAAGAAGAAATATTTTTACACACTTGGCATCCATGTTAGCATGTTGGTGTTTTAATTTAACAACCATCTCATCATGTACTTGGTGAAACACAATACAAACACTAAACTGGAGAAAAAAATAAAAGCTTTCACACTTTAACAGAAAAAAATAAAATAAAATACATTTAAATAGGATAAAATAAAAAAATTTTCATGCCAAATGTATAATACATTTTCATTCGTAAAGAAATGTCTATCTTATTGAGTTAAATCTTAATCTTTCTAATGTCTAGATTTTAGCATCATATTTGTTTCCTAAATATAATTAATTCTTAATGTTTCAAACAAAATAATTGTTATGAGTTTTTTGTATATTGATCATACCTTAATGGATAATCATAAACTAGTTACGATATCTATTTTGCATTTTTAAAATAAGATAAGAGTGACTTTATCTCTTTTTAGAAAATATACATGAAAAAACTTTTAGGATTTGGCCATATGTATGAAAATAAAAACATTTTGTACATGTTTTTTCACAAACAATTTTGATTTTTTTAAAAAAAAGTTTTAAAGAAAACTAGTGATTTTTAATACTAGGTTTGTATCTTACAATGTAAGTCTATAGCCCGATATTATGCAAAATTGTTACAAAAACATGTGGGGAACCTACAAATATTTTTAAATTGCCCTTTGAAAATTTTGTAGTTTTTTTATAAATATTTTAATAATATTTTATTATTAAATATATTAGGCTAGACTCTGCCCACCATTCGGGTTGGGCTAAAATAGGTCCAACCCGACTCAGTCAAGTTGGGCCAACAAGTAACCAACAACCTTTCTATCTTTTTTTGTGGGGCTGAACTTGGCACGACCATTTGGGTGGGGCTAGGACGGGTCGAGCCCGATTAAGTCGGGGTGGGCTGATTGTTGGCCCAACATATCCTTCCTTTTTTTTTTTCTAGTTCGGCTAATTCAGGTTCACCGGCTCACATGGTTGTTAGCCCAACCCAGCGACCTTGTGAATTAATTTTGTTGCATGCAATATGAATTATTGTTCTGCGTGCAACAACCGTGATTATTGCGGGGAAGAGGAGAGGAGAAGACTACCTAGTGTGAAGGGTGTGGCTATCATCACTAGTTTAGCGTGAAGATGGTGGAGGCGTTGGTGGCTCATAGTGGGGCTAGAGTTGCTATCGGTGAGGAGGGCTGGTTTTTATTGTTGGAAGAAGAAACTTGTGGCGAAGAGAGAGAAGCTCACAGTGGCTGCTTTTGTTGCCAGTGAGAAGATGAGTTGGTAGAGGAGGTTGGATTGTTGTTGTTCATGGTGGTGTTGAGGTGGTAATGACTGAAAAAGCGACAGAGAGAAAGGAGGAAGAGACTGGCGAAGAGAAAAAGAGGAAACTTGGGAAAAAGCTGATTTTTTTCAAAGTGTGGCCCTTTATTTCTTGATCATCAATGCATGGAATCTATCCTTATTTATAGGAGGTAGACGAGGGATATTTTATCTTTATTAGGGACAAATATTGACCATTGATTTAGTCCAGTAAGATCTCAACCGTTGGTTCAAAGTGACCATCATGAATTGTCCAATTTTGTCAGTTAAAGGCTATCTAAATTGGCTTCTTTAGGGCAGAGTCACATCGACTGTGGTGTCAATCAGCCAAAAAGAATCACATGGAGTGTAGTCAAATGTCAAGCCATTATGGTGGTATATGTTTTGTCAATTTTGGTGAAGAGACAAAGCATTAAATGCACCTAAAAGGAGCCACCAAAGCAACATTTTCGAACAAAATGAAGAGGATGATGAATAATAACTAGACGACATATCATCTAGTCCTTTTTGTTTTCAAAATGACGTTGTTTTTGGCTTTAAGGTTTTTATTTAGGAATTTGGTCCTCCAGCTTTTGAATCCTTTCGATTGCACCCCTGATTGCCCTGAAACTTTTAATTTAATGCATTTTTGCTCTTGTCGAACTTCAACACCAGCCCCGAACTTCAACACACTAAATTAGAATTTAATAGATTATTGGCTCGCATTGAACTTTGTGTCATGTAAGTTTTTTTTTTAAAAAAAATGTTTAAGCATTGCTAAAGTGTTTTATAATTATAAAAATAAATAAAAATCAAAATATGTTGCATGTTGGACGTTATTTTTTTAAATATTAATACAACAACATATTGGATGACATTTATTTTTAGATACTAAGATGATATATTTGATCGACCCAAGTTAACATGTCATATATTTGATCTCGGTTATGATATCGTGATAACTTTATAAAAAGCAAATCAAAATATAATTGTGAAGGTTAATTCTTAATCAATCTAATATTAAATGATGAAATTATAAAAAGAAGATATTAAATTATAAAAAAGACAAAAAAACGTACATGAGACATGGAATTAAGATAATTATATGGAAAGCAAATAAAGAAAATATAACGAAACTCAATTTCCAACCAACCAATGTTGAAGAATGAAATAAAAAAATAAAAAAAAACAAAAAAACCCAAGTCAACACGGGCTAGCATGTTAAACCCGAAACCTGGGTCTTAAGGCCAAGATAACTTTATAAAAAACATATCTAAAAAATTATGATGCTTCATTTCTAATAGATCTAGTGTTGAAAGTTTAAATCGAAAGAAATAATAAATCTATGAGACTAGAATAACTCCACGTAAAGAAAATTTCAAAAAACTACGAAGCCTAATTCCCTAACAATTTAATATTGAAGAATGAGAATAAAAAAAACCATCTAAAAAAATGATTGAGTTGTTAGAGGGTAAAATTAAAAAAAATGTTTAATTAAAAAATGACCAAAAAATAATTATAGTCAACCTGGTTCTATATGCCAAACTCGTGACTTAGGTTATGAGATTATGATAAATTCATATAACATAAATTGAAAAAAATTATGAACCTAGTAAAAAAATTATTAAATTAAAAAAATAAACAGGGTCTATCTGTCAAACCTGCGATCAGGGTCATGACATCATTATAACCCCATTGAAAGAAAAAAAACTATGAAACTAATTTTCCAACCAACCTAATATTAAATGATAAAATTAAAAAAAATCAATTAGAAATAGTGACAAATAAAAAAGATTTGTGTCAACCTGAGTTAACATATTAAAATTATGACATGAGTCATGAGACATGGTAAATTCATAGAAAGCAATAACAAAAAATATGAAATATCACTTCCAATAGATCTAATATTAAAAGTTGAAATCAATAAAAAAAAATCCATGAGATTAGTAAATGACCCAATATAGATGAAAGAAAAAAATTACAAAGCACAATTCTCATAAAGAACCTAATATTAGATAATGAAATAAAAAAAAGAAAAAATTGAGTTGATGAGGGGTGAAATTAAAAAAACACAAAACACTATTTCAATAAATAATGTTTTATAATTATGGCTATCATGATTTAATCACGCCTTTCAGTGTTTTGTTAGTTGAAAAGGAAGATTGAAAAATATTTTCCGTTAACTAATCTTGTAATGATTGTTTTAGACTGAAAATGAGATGCATATTTTATTAGAAAATATTTTCCTCATAAGAAACATGTTTTGAATTGAAGTAGTGGGAGTGTGTTAGCCAATGAAATAATGATTTTTCAAGGAGCATGGATCATGTTTCTTTGTTTTTATTTTTTTTCCTTACAAAGCTAGCATCCCCTCAAATAAGTGATTTTGGATTTATGATAACCTTCATGGTGTCATGGAAGATTTTTCTTGGCCTTTCAATAAGTTGGGTGTAAACTAGTTTGCCTATTTTATTAAAATAAACTAATCAAAACTTGTGGTAGGAGTAACAATATAATAATCCCTCCCAATTCTATTAATTTTTATGATGATACTTACAATATCTATTCACAAGACCTTTTATCTTAAAAACAAGAAAAATCATTTCTTTATTTCCTTGAAAAATCTACACATATCAAAGATGCTAGGATGAAATCAAGGAATCCATGATTTCAATAGAGTGAAATTATTTTTTCATCACTAGGTTTTCAAAGCATTGACCTGATTTAGAAGAAAAAAATCACATGGGACTTATGTTTGGTACCCACATCTTAAAAATTATGCATGTTGTACAAAATGTATGTTTTAAACCATTAAACTTCCAATTATTCCCAAGTTAAATAAATTGGAATTCTTTGGAGGGTTGCGACTTGCAAGTTGCTTTTGACACTTATACAAAAGATGAAACATGTATAATCTCTTTCTCAACGTTTTGGAAAGTTCCATCTTTATATCAAATTATAATGAACATTGATGGCATTTTTACTGTTTCTTCAGAGAAAGCTGAAGTGAGAGGCTTACTTGAGGACCATAAAGGCAAATGACTATTTGGATCATATGATTGTTGTCCATGCTTGACACGAACCAAGTTAAGTTCAAATTTTGTCTTAAAATGCCTATTAACCAGTTTTACGAGATCAAGTATATTTCTTAAACCGTATATGAGATCGATCTAAAATTTTACAAGGAGATTCTAAATACATGGAACTATATTGCGGTGAAGGAAATTCTAGCAATCAAAAAAAATTTTCCTGGTTGAATTCCTATACTAAAAGTTTTGGCCAAAACACCACCCGAGAGAGCTTAGAGATTTCGACTACATGTAATAATTATAGCATGAAAACTTTGTTTTGATTATCTTATTTTATTTATTTGAAGTTGAACAATTATTTCTAATTTTTTTTCTTGTTAGACATTACTTCGAAGTTTATTTTATTATTAGATTTATATTAAATGATTCTTAATTTGGGCCTTTTGGCTTACAATTCAAAAAGGGTCCATTAAGAGTTATCTAAAGGAGCCTATATAATGTTTTTGGAATTTTAAATTTCAGCAACATGGTGATAATAAACATGAGTTTCTTTATTTTTATTATTTAGGGGGTAAAATATTCTTTTTTTTATAGGGACAAAGATCATACATTCAATTTATCAAAGATTAACTGACTTCGTGATGTCATTAGCATACTTTATGTTCTTAGGTACAGGGTCTTTTATGGATCAAAGTTTATTCCAATACCTTTGATTCTTGTGTACAATATTATCTCTGGGTCAATGTTCTATAAAACTTGATTTTTAGCTTCCTGGGTTGTATTTCAATTTTGTTAAGGATTGCTTGACCATGTGTTTAAAAGGTCATCATCAATGGTATCAAAGTTAGGCTCTGAAATCAGGTTATATCCCTTTATTTTTCTTTTTTTTTCCCTGATTCTTCATATAATTTGAGTTTTTTGTTTTTGTTTTTGTTGTCGGTTTTCATAGCGTTTAACACTAAGTTTTGGGTTTCTTGATAAAAAAATACCTATTGTTCATAAAATTTTTATTGTTGCATCGGGATTGAAAAAAAATACTTAAGTCGGTTTGGTCCAAACAAATTTGGGAGTTTTTAATTTCCTACTTGTTTCTAGTTTTGTTCATATTATTTTTGAAGTTTAAGCATAATTTTTGTGTTAATTTTTATTTTTCATGTTGTTAATTTATTTTATTGTGTCTTCGTCTTGTTATAAAATATCTTACAAATCATCACAAATCCTTGAGTGAAACACGAGAGGAATGTAAACCTAATTTCTTGTCAACTAATCAATTTTTTAGATTGATTCATAGTTTGGGTCCATTGGCTTGCAACCCAAAAAGGATCCATTAGGTTTATATAGAGAAGATTATATAATATTTTTGGAGCTATAAGTTTCAGTATCGTGGTGATAATAAACATGGGTTTTTCCTTTTAATCCTTTATTTGTAGGAATAAAGATTACATCACACCTGTTGAAGATTAAGTGGCTTTGTGATTGCCTTCATATATTTTGGTTTTTCAGGTACATGGTTATTTTTGGGTCCAAGTTTATTTCAATATCTCTAGTATAGGACATAAGACCTAGGTTTTAGAATTATGATGCCCGAAACTAATTATTTAGAAGTATCCATGAGTTGCATGTTAATAGCTTGTTCATGACAATGCTACCTTACATAAAGGTAATAAAAATGTTGACTTTTTAGGAAGTGTTTGGTTACTGTCCCATGACAGGAGAGACGAACACAGAGGAGACAAAGCAAAAAAAGAGACAGGGATATGATTGTGTTAAGTAGTGGTGTATAATAAAAAGTGATTGTCTTTGTATCATGCTTGGTTATGGTGGACGAAACAAAATAAAATATGAAAAAATCTAATTTACCCTTAGTATGTATTGTTGTCAAGCTTACATATTAAAAGAAAATTAGATTTTATTTTATTTTAATTTAGTTTATATTGAGTGTTGAAATTAATAATATTATGCTAACCTTGGATGCAAAACAAGGACAAGCATGACTGGGTCAACCCGGGCCTTGGATTGATTTGAGTTTAAGAAAAAATAGAGGAATGATTGACTTAGCCTGATTCGGTCAAAAACTAATTAACTTTTTTTTTAAAAAAATAAATTTGGCTCAAAACAAGGTTGCTTTGATTTTTTTTTTAAATTAGGTCAATTTGTTTGACCTTACTTGTGACCTGAATCTTGTTTCGGTTGACTCTTAAGTTGAGTTTTTAAATTATGATAATAATTATTTTTATTCATTCATTGACTCGGGTCAATCCATGTTGACCCTCCCAACACGTGACTCGGGCTTGACCCTAGTTAACTTCTGAGTTGAGTTTTAAAACTACGATAATAATAATTTTTATCCTTACATTGACTTGGGTTGACCCTCACGATCCATGACCCGAGTCTTACCTAGGTTGATCCCTGAATCAAATTTTAAAACTATGATAATAGCTATTTTTATTCTTATGTTGACACAGGTTTTGCCTAGGTCATCCCGTAAATCGAGTTTTAAAACTATGATAATAACTGTTTTTATCCTTATATAGACCTGGATTAACGATCAACTCCACGCGTAACCGGGCCTTGTCCAAGGTCAATTCTCGAATTGAATTTTAAAACTATGATAATAACTGCTTTTATTATTATGCTGCTTTTCCCTGGATTGACCCTCTAGTTAGGTTTTAAAATTATTATAATAATCATTTTTACCATTACATATCTATGTTGGATAATTTTGAAATTGAGAGTTTTTTATAAAGATATTTTAGGAACAAAGAATAATAAAATATTGTATTTGGAAATATATCCACTTTGTACCTTTTATTTTGGAAGTATAGAAATTTACTAAAAAATCATCTTAAGGATAAATTTATTTTTATGTCTTTATTATTGTCTTTTCAACCAAACACATTTTTATTTCCATTGTCTCCGTCCCTTATATCTCAAGACAATAACCAAATGCCACTTTATTTCTTGGCAAAGTTCGAAGTTAATACTCCAACTTCATATTGGCAATGCACTTAAAAAAAAAACTTTCAAATCCATTTAGGTTTAGGCCTGATCAATGCTTTATATACTATTTAGGTCTCGACCTAAATAGTATATAAGCATTAAAGCAACAAATCTGCATAAAAATATCTTGGTGAATGAGAAATACGTCTCAGGACAACACACAAGTATAGTTATACGTTTCTCAAAATGTAGTGTCAACGTTTATTGGTAACATGCAACATATGTTAAAGAAACCTTTTATTAGCTCACACATCGGGCACCACCTTATGCACACAAACTTATGCTTTATTGACAAGTCCTCTCAGTGAGTATAAATTTTTATGCAACAAGCAAGAGTCTCATTGTAAGTTCCATCTACAAGAATAAACACAATCTTAAAAGCCTATTTGTTCGTCAATATTTTTCCCCAACACGACACTTTCATTCATTAACCTTCTTGCCAATAACAAGGTCACTTAATGAGCATCAACATTTCTACTAATGAGTTGCAACATCAAGGCCTATAAATATTTGTTCACCAAGTAAAAGAGAGAGGAATATGTTCTTTAACTTGCATTTTCTATCAATTATCTTACAAGTTGTTGACCAACTTAAGTATCAAAGGGTTCCCAACTATAAAAAGGCTTGTATTCCATGGGAAGAACAACACAAACTATTTAGTCCATCTTTGAGTCCAAACACCAGCCCTAAACCTTTTAATCTAGCCCGTGGAAAGCACAAATTTCTCTTTGAAGTTTTTTAGTTTCATCATATATGTTTTAAGTTCTCTTCTCTGTAGTCTCAACAATAAGGTATTAGGAGGTTATTTTGTATTTCTAAGTGTGTATTAAACAATGCAATTGATAATGCCTTAAATATATGTATGTATATATATGAATATTGTTTTTCATCTAAAAAGTTAAGTGCTTTTTAATGGTTTTAAATTCCAATGATAATA
>Ga0325414_1002839_pt1 | contig 17818 bp, 14 predicted proteins | sample PopdelMetagenome_8_FD_206183 | JGI IMG/M metagenome (GOLD analysis project Ga0325414, IMG submission 206183) | Populus deltoides microbial communities from Bellville, Georgia, United States - Leaf-PdKOR-R3 | ecosystem: Host-associated > Plants > Phyllosphere > Phylloplane/Leaf | place: USA... | reverse complement strand
GACAGCCCTTTAGAGATTTTAATTTGATTATATTGCATTTAATTTATTTTTCGTGAGGAGAGTTATAACTTAAATCCCAATAAAATAAAATGATTTGCTAGTATAATTCTTTATTTTTTATTTTTTTTTGTTACAAAAAATATCTCTTTTTCTCTTTTTCTTGAGTTTCTGGGATGCATGCTCTTAAGATTATTTATTTTGCTTCCAACGAACCTCCTAACAACACCAACATTTCAGGTTAAATTTTGATTTTGCTCACTAGAACTTTCCATGTATTAAGAATTTGTTTCAACACGTATATATGTACTTGTCATGTCTATTTTTCACACTATTCTCTCTTACATTACAACCAAAACATTGATACCAAATTAACTCAATGTGGTAAGTTCTTATTAAAAAATTTCTAAAATTTTTTTAAGACACCACAACCCAAACCAATCTTTCTTACTTATATAATTTAAAACAATAGTATTAACATTATTTGGCTAAATTCTTCAACCTATCTTTTCTTTACCCATTTTCAGCCTCTAGAATGAAAGAAAAACAACATTCTATTTGAAATTTTCTTTTGTTTACATTATTAGCGGTATAATTTAAACCAAAATAATTTTATCAATTCACAAATCTTTTCTTCCAATACTATTTTAACATAAACCCTAACTTGCATAGAATTTGGGGATTTTCAATCCTTATAAAAAAGCTACAACATAAATGAAAATAAAGCAATGAAAAAACTTTACCACCACCAATTAACTAAGTTTGCCTTGTTCCTTGCTCCATTTCTTTTAAATATTGCTCCTTTCACTTTCCAAATCACTTTTTCTCTCTCTAACTATATATCACACATGTACGCGTGGCGTGAGCGGTGCCGTAGGGGTCAAGGAGTCGCTAATTTTGTCAATCTTATACATTTTAGTCCTTCAACTTTTCACTTGTCATCTTGGTCCTTTACCATCAACTTGGACAATCTTTTAGGCTTTATTCATGTATATCCTTTTGTATTTTGGATTTTTTTATACTTTTTCTTTGTTTCTTATTTTTTTTATAGGGTCAAAAATAGGTAACAATAAGTGTCATCTCTTTACAATGTTTACGAAGCAAAATGTCATCAAAGGTTTTGCATGTTAAGCTTGTAAAGTTTCTGTTCAACTTGTTGGGTGATCCACCCATCCAAAAACTTTGCTTTTAAAATTCAAAAACTAATCTATTTTTATAGATGACTTGTCTTTTCTAAATTTCAAAAAAAAAATCAACAAGCGTCCATGCTTCCTTGAAATTGGACTATTTTCATGGGCGACTTGCCCATTTTAAAATTTAAAAGTTGGCTTATTTTCACGGGCAACTTGCCTTTTCAATTTTCAAAAAGAACTTGAGCAAGTGTCTGTACTTCTCTAAAATTGATCTACTTTCACAGGCAACCTACCATTTCAAACTTTAGCAAGCGTCCATTCTTCCCTGAAATTGATCTATTTTCACGGGCGACCAACACTTTTCAAATTTCAAAAAGAATTTCAGCAAACGTTCATACTTCCTTGAAATTGGTCTATTTTCACGGGCAACCTGCCCATTTTGAAATTCAAGAACTACTTTATTTTCACAGGCGACCTGGCCATTTTGAAATTCAAAAATAATTTCAACAAGCGTCCATGATTCCCTGAATTTAGTCTATTTTCACGGGCAACCTGTCTGTTTTGAAATTCAAACTAAGATTTTCATCAAAATCCTTTAAAACTTTCCTAAAACAAAATTCAAAACAAAAAAAAACCCTTCAATGGTAAAATTTTAAAACAAGTGCTTTGTCCTATGGCCTTAGTTGTTCATACTATATGGATGGGATTTATTTGTCATTTCTCGACTTTTATTCACTCATGCAAATTTCTCCTCATTTATTCTTGATTGACGAATCCCACACCAACACTATTTCAAAGTTGAGGTTAAAATATATGCAATGCATGCTTTTTGAAATATAACCCCCGTATTTATTCATAATTTCTTTTTTTGATTGTTGAGGGTTGTAATTTTCGAGGTGGTCATTTTTTTCGAATCATCTTCCAGTTTGCCCAAGCAAATCTGTGTGAGTTACTTTCAAATCTTGAGTGTCGAGCTGCCTTTGTAGCCATCTCCTTATTATGAGTATTTAGGCCATGACAAATACTATCTAAATTGGGAATGCATTTATAATTCTTTGTCTTATGACAATGTTATTTTTCATATGCTTCTATCAAATACACGTGACACATATTTAGGTTTTATTTTGGGGTGTTTTCCTTAACAAGGATTTCACAAGATTTACTTTGTCTTTTTGAAAGCTTGAGATTTTTCAAAGTCATGTCAAATAGCAATGTTCATGCAACTCTCATAATTTGTATTAGTCTTTTAAGAAAGATATTTAATCATGGTGATTGGCTTAGGAGATGACCCATTTTGCTGGGTTTAAAAAAGATCATATACTTGTTTGAAGTGTTGTGTTTGAATTTTCTCAAAAAAGATAAATAGTTATTCATTTTATCATGACTCTTGTGAATGGTTCTTTATGTTTTAGGAGAGTATTTATCAGTCTTTCTCGCTTACTTGATTAGAATAGACTTTTCGAGGTACGTTATGAAGGTTCAGTTTCATGGCTACTAAAGAAAAGGAATTCATAGGCTTAAATGATATTTGAGGTTTTTCATGGGTCTAGGATCACTTTCATTTCTTTACACCCTTTTCATCCTTTTTTGTGCATATGATATGCTATCAAAGTCCTTTACTTTTAGGAATCAAGATAAAGGGATCTTTCTAAGTTTCCTGTTCACTTTATACCTTTAATCAAACACCTAATTAACTTTTCTTTCCTGAAATCTCTTTACTCAATGCCCTTCTCTTTTTCAAACCCTTAATAGAAAACTTAAAGATGTTTTTTTTTCATTTGCAAATTCCCCAATGACTTTCCTTTTCTTTGTTAGTTGTAGTTGTAGGAAAAGCCTTTGCTTGTTTTTTAGATACTCGTGTGTTTTTTCAAGATTTTTTTATTTTAGCAAAGCTCCTCTTTTTTTTTTGGCTTGTTAGGCTTGCAACATCAATCGCGGATTCTATTCATAGGTATTTTACCTTTTTTGGGTTTTCCAACCACATCCTCATTATTTTCTAATACTTGCTCCCAATATGGGGTATGATCCCAGCAGGGTTACTGTCATAACCCAATTTTTTACCTTTTTATTTTAATTATTTTTATTTAAAAAAATGATGAAAAACAAATAAAAATAAAATAAATGAAGAATGAATTAAAATTTAGGTTAAGGGCAGCATGATTGGAAGTTTAAAGATTTAATTAAACTCTTTTTAATTAATTAAATCAAGGGTTTAATTGGAGAATTGATTTAATTAAAATTCAGATTATTTTAATTAATGAAATCAAGAGTTTAATTGAAGAATTAATGAGTTTAAGGACTTAATTAAACTTTGATTTAATTAATTAAAGGAATCAGGGGTGTAATTGAAAGAATATCAAAGTTTAGAGCTGATTCAAGGAAAAATTGCTAGAAAATTAAAGTCCAAGGACCAAATTGAATAGTCCAAACATCTAGGACTGTTGTGTAAATGGCGTTATAACTCAAGGATTCAATTAAATTTAATCCAAGGGCACAATTAGAAATCAATTGTTTCTGATTAGGATCCCAATTGTTAAGTTTAAACTGTTTAGGGACTAAATTAAAAAAAAGCCATGCCCAAGGACACAACGGCACCGTTTTGGAAGCATTGTTCATCGTCTCCTACGTTTGAGCGGATGAAGCCGATTCAACAGGAAATCTGCAGCAAATCGTGGACCACGTCTCTTGCCCATGATCCTGCTCGTGATTTGAATAACAGTCATGCAAAGGCAGGACTGGTTGAGGGGCAAGTTTCTCTATAAAATGGAGAAGAAAACCCAGAACCAGGGGAAGGATTTCAGGGGAGAATGGACCGGAAAAATTAACCCAAAAACAGAGAAAACAGAGCACAAAAAAAAAACCCAGAGCAAAGAAATAATACACGGAGAGAAGGAGAGGAAAGAAATCCAGCATACATAGAGAATTGTTCCCGCTATTGCCTTCATCTTTGCAGACGTCCCTGTATAAAAAAAACCAACACAAAACCCAGATCTCGAATTGGAAGGAGAAGCCAGCACCATCCTCAGTTCATCATCACAAGGACTGAGAAAGCAGGGAAAAACAAAGAAAAAAAAGAGGGCAGTGGGCATAGAAGCAAAGGAAAGCAGGAGTGAAAGCTATAAACGGAGGAGGGCCACCGCGCTGCCACCATCCACACCGTCTCCAGAGAACAGGTAAGTCATTTTTCTTTCGTTTTTTTTTTGTACATTCAATTTGATTGTATCGTTGCACTGTGCGAAAGTAAATTAATTACCTTCGCACTGTGCATGAAGCACGCGGGGAGCCACTCCACGCGTGCTTCATCTGTCTTTGCCCAGCCGGTCACTGGCTTGGGCCAGTGACCTGGCCGGGCTGGCTAGGCCTAGCCTAGCCCATGTGGGCTGCGTTGGGCCCAGTCCCAAAAAATTATGCTGGGCCGGGCCGGGCCCAGCCCAGTTCAAAAAAAAAAAAAAAGTAGAAAAATAAAAAATAAAAAATATGTATGTATGGATAAAAATAATGTAAATTTATTGGTTTATTCACTGACGCCAGAGTCAGGAATAAAATATCGGTTTAAATTTATATTATTTTTATTCGTTGTATTTTATTTTATTTAGATGATTAAAAATAATGTAAATTTATTGGTTTATTCACTGACGCCAGAATCAGGAATAAAAATATCAGTTTAAATTTATATTATTTTTATTCGTTGTATTTTATTTTATTTAGCTAGAAAAAAATAAAAAAAACATGTGCATGCGTAAAACAATAAATTTATTTTTGTTTATTTATTCACTGGCACTAGAGTTGGGAATAAAAAAAATGTTAATCTAATTTATTTTATAGCTACGTGATATTTACCAATGCCAGAGTTGGAAGTATCCGTAGTTTAATATTCACTGGCGCCAGAGTCGGGAATATTATAAGCAAATTATCATATCGTAAAATAATAAACATTTAGCAATTTAAGACGAAACTAGCAATGCAGCCTGCCTCAGGCAGGACGTTTAAGGGGTGATAATATCTTCCCTTTTACGTAACTAGTCCCGAACCATAAAATCTCTGTTGACCAATTAGGGTTTCTAGTGACCATAATACTAGGTGGCGACTCATTAAACAAGACATTTTCCCCTAAAAGAACACGATGCCAGAAATCTGTTCTTTTCAAAAAAAATTATTTTTAAGGCCGCCGCGATGTCCGGGTGCGACAGAATGGCGACTCCACTGTGGACTTCTAGGACTAAGCTTTGCTTTTTGTCTTTTTATTGCTAAAAATATTTGTCGTATTGTGTTTTGGTTGTTGTGTTGTTTGTGTTTATCAAGTTTTATTTTTTGCTCTTTTTATTGTTTTAGCTTGCATACTTATTCATTGTTTATCATGCATATATATTGGATATGGATCTAAGGCCTTCACACATCACTCATCTCAATTTTAAAATACGTGTGGTATCGATTTTAAGATAAGTGGAGGAGTAACGACACCCCAATGGCTTTAGCCTGGGTAAGGCTTGCGAAACTATCCAACTCTCGCATGATTGTTTGCTCGATAGTGGTCGATATGCCGAACTGATATTACTCAGGGCCTCTATCTTCACGTTGCTTGTAAACCTCATATCAACCTTTCGAGGGCGATCACTGAGTATGCGAAAGACCGTTGAGACTAGATAGCAAAACTACCCTGATGCATTTAATGACTAGAACCTATCCTTTAAGTTAATCCTTGCGTAAATTCACTGAGATAAGCTTAAACGTGCATTCGGGTGATGTAATGACCGTTATTTCTAAGATAACAACTGATGAGTATGGACTCAAGTCTGAATCTTTACAAATGACCGAGAGAGAATGCCTTAGACTGGATGTCAGTGAGATACTGTTACGCTAAGACATTAGATGACTGAAAGCTCATATGATAAAAGGCTAAACAGATCTCCTCTCGGCATTGCAATGAATATCGGATTCGGATCTGACCACACATTTAAAGAATAACGATTGTTATGTCACCCCCAAAAGGCGAATCCATACCCAATATGTTGTATTCATCTTCATGCATGTTTGAACATACAATTATGACCTGTTATAATACCGCACTCCAGGTGAAATATAGGTCCCCCATTGAAACTCATCTATAACACTCGTTTGGGAAAAAGACAAATGGAAAACGAAGAAAGAGCCTAGTTGGAAGTCCAACATCAAAAGGAGGTGGACAATCTTAAGGAAGAAGTCACAAGGCTTACTAGTCTACTCGAGCAGGCCTTGAGAGACAAATCTGGAAAAGCAACACATATAGCTCAGCCTGAACCTATGCTTGTAAATCCCTTCACTCTACAGAATTTGGGGGCAAACGAGAAGGAATCTCAAAAAGGCAAGATGGTAAAAGAAGATGATCTGAACAAATTCATTGCCCTAGAGCAAAGGATGAAGGCATTTGAGGAAATTCGCCTATATAATCCTATAAAGGCTGTTGAGATGTGTTTGGTGCCCAACGTTGTCATTCCCAAAAAGTTTAGAGTGCTAGAATTTTTCAAATATACAGAAACTCAATGCCTATAACTCATCTCAAAGCATACTGCAACAAAATGGCTGAGGTGGTTGATGATGAGAAACTGCTGATTCATTTCTTTCAAGACAGTCTGAGTAATGTTGCCCTCACTTGGTATATGCGGTTGGACAATACCAAGGTTAAAAAATGAAAAGATTTAGTGGATGCCTTTATGAGGCAATATAAGTTCAATATAGACGTGGGCCCTGATCGGTTAAGCTTGCAAGCTATGGAGAAGGACAACAAGGAGTCCATAAGGGAATACGCTCGAAGATGGAGTGAGGTAGCTGCACAAGTTAATCCTCCCATGTTGGAAAAAGAGATGATCAGTTTATTTTCCAACACCTTTAAAGCTCTGTACTTTGAATACTTGGTTAGAAGCTCTGCACAACATTTCACTGACTTGGTTGTAATAGCTGAGAGGATTGAACAAGCCATTGGCTTAGAAGATTGCTAACCCGACTGAGAAGAACTGTTTCACTGAAGGTGGTTGCCAAGGCACTTATCATTTCTATAGCTAATTGCTTCACATCGACTCCTAGAAATCAACTATCTTGAATATAAAGCTATGGTGATATTAGGTCGGGAATGATCTACATTTGATTTCAATTGACTGTTGAAAAGATGCCCTTGTCGAGGAGAATGAATGATTGAAATATTCCAGAAATTCCAATCAATGATCACTAAATGTTTAGCCCCTTTATATGTTATCATGCCAGTATTCATAGCCCAAGAGGTTGTCATAAGTTCTTTCTTGTTGAACTTATTTTCTAAAGTTTCAATGAAAATAATGAGTTTGTCATTCAAACGTGTTTACGACCAAGCATTATTCATCTTCTTAAGAGAGATTTCTTATAAGAACTCACGAATACACTTTTGATGACTCGCGTGATCTCATAAACTCAATTCATCTCTTTACCAAAATCAGTTTTCCTATTGGAGTTTTGAAAAAATTGATCTTGCATTTTGATTCCGAAAATAATTTGATGTTTATTCAAAAACTATATTTTTAACATTCTACTTGTAGAATGACAAGTGAATCAAGCAACTCCATCATTGAGGTGACTAAATTATAAACAAAAAAAATTATGAAAAAGAAAAGAAAAGAAAAAAAGAAATAAGCACCCTTACCCCATGACTCTTAAATCATGTGTTTTTAAATGTATGAATAATGGTATGTAATGAACTCGTTGCTCATGACCCATGAAATGCATCTGTGCAAAGACCAAACCATCACACTGGATGAGGTCAATGTTTATTGATCTTAACTACTTGCGCTTGAAATGAGAAAATGTCATCTTTGTTATTCCTTTCACGTTCTAAAATAAGTACATCCCTTGCAATCCTTTTTTGAGCTAAATAATTTTTCTTTCATGAAAAAAATCCCAACTAGGATCACACCCCACACTGGGGGGCAAGAGAAAATTTCAATAAGAAAAGAGAAAATGCCGTGAGAAAGCCAGAAAGGCATAAAAGCTCAAAAAAAAAACCTCAAATGCTAGGGGGCATACTCAAATCACTAGAAAAAGTGATTTCCAAGATAAAGTGAGTATGTCCTAGCAAAGCAATAAAAAAAAGAAGAAGCAGCAAATCAAAGAAGAGCGGCAAAAGAAAATGTGAATGACGTCAAAAGTCTAATTGTTGATAGTGATCCTCAGTCTTTGAAACCCTGAAACACTCTTTAAGCTTTATGAATACTTTTCTTTCATAGCCAAGAACCACAGCCTACGTTACGTGCCTGTAAAAATCCTTTCTAATAAAGCAATCAAGCAACCTAGAACAATAAACAGTGCTCTCAAAATGCAAATAATACTTTTTCATAAGATTCATGACATCAAGAATAAATTACTCATTATTATTCATGCTGATAAAGATGAAGGTTTAAAAAGAGACAATTTTTTTTCTCATACAAAACCTCAAGTTTTTTCTCGAGCCTTACACTTTAAAACAAAAGGTCATCTCATGATGTATTTTCATCGAAGACCTCATTGCCAAACACGAGCAAATAATCTCTTTACCAAGAAAGAAAATAACCAAGGAGTTGCAAGATTTCAAAAGCAAATTGTTTTAGACTCACATCAAATTAATTTTTGTTTTCAAAATGCAAGATCAAGATTTCAAGATTCATTCTAAACCCATATTCCTTTACCAAACTGAAAATGAGAGAAATGAGAGAATGGCCTCTTAAAACCATTATTTGTCTAAGTCATTGACAGAGCACACTTAGGGGCAATGACCAATACAAGAGGGCAACATTGTGTTTAGAAGGAAACATTCTAGAAAATGAGATGTTAATTTCCTTCAACAAGACAAGGGGGCATTTTGGTTTACAAAAGACAGCTTGATCCTTTCCGCAAGTGACACCGAATGTTTTTAGCAGTGAGACGAGGGGTAATGAATGATCCTCTCAAAATTATTTGACGAGTCAGAAAATCTTTAGCAAGCAAGTGGGTCATGAGGGGCACCACAAAGGTTGAGTTGTGCAAACACATATGGAAAAAGACTTATATGGGCTAACTCGAGTGGGCTAGAAAGTTAAACGACAAAGATGACTCAAATCATATAAGCAAGATCTCACCAACCAAGCAACAAGAAGATTAAGAAGAAATGGGGGCCTATATTTCAAATCAGGTAAAGATGCATGCATATTATATAACTCTGAAACATTGAACACTGTGCCAAGAATTGAAAAACTCTTTTGAGCGCACCTTCAAGCCCTCACCACATTTCTTTTCGAGTGCGCCTTCGAGCCCTCAACCATCAAAAGTAGTGCATCTTCTATCCTACCTCCTTTTGAGTGCGCCTTCGAGCCCTCGCCTTATTTCTTTTCGAGTGCGCCTTCGAGCCCTCGACCATCAAAGGTAGTGCATCTTCTATCCTACCTACTTTTGAGTGTGCCTTCGAGCCCTCAACCATCAAAGGTAGTGCATCTTCTATCCTACCTCCTTTTGAGTGCGCCTTCGAGCCCTCATCTTATTTCTTTTCCAGTGCGCCTTCGAGCCCTCAACCATCAAAGGTAGTGCATCTTTTATCCTACCTCTTTTTGAGTGCGCCTTCGAGCCCTCGACCATCAAAGGTAATGCATCTTCTATCCTACCTCCTTTTGAGTGCGCCTTCGAGCCCTCGACCATCAAAGGTAGTGCATCTTCTATCTTACCTCCTTTTGAGTGCGCCCTCGACCTCGACCATCAAAGGTAGTGCATCTTCTATCCTATCTCCTTTTGAGTGCGTCTTCGAGCCCTCGACCATCAAAGGTAGTGCATTTCCTATCCTACCTCCATTCAAGCGCGCCTTCGAGCCCTCGTCTTATCTCTATTTGAGCGCGGCTTCGAGCCCTCGTGTAACACCCTGTAATTTAGTACATTCATAAAAGAACTTTGAGCCTTAACTTTTAAAAAATGGGTATTTATTTTTTTTTTCATCCACCAAACTTATCCAAGAGTTGCCAAAATTTCCACTGAAATTTCGGCAGAGTTTCCTTTATACCTGGAGGTCCCAAGTTATCGACAATCATCCTGTATAATTATACTCATTTCTCAATCATATCATAATCATGTAGAACCTTAACAACACATCATTCATGGTACATGCCTCACATTTCGCATGCTCATTTCTTTCCCATTAACACACATAATTCATAACAATTGCAAGTAAACAAACTAAGATTACAAATACAGAATAATACATTTTTATGTCCGACACTTAATGTAAAAGGAGTACTATTACATATTAAGTCATTTAGTTCCTTAAAGACAAAATACATTAATGTTCATCTTCTTATTCAATCATACAAAAGGAGACTAGAGGACCTAAAACGCTACTCCTGGCGTGAATCTGAAGGACCTGCAATTTCATAATGTATATAATAAATATAGCATAAAAGGAAAATCACACAATACATGCACAAGTAATTAAACATATATTCAACGATATGCAATCATATTTCCTTGAAATTCTCATTTATCCTTCCATTATTACGTCTCTATTCATCCTTCCTAGAATCATTTAACATTTTCATTTTGTGTCTTGTTTCACCTCACGAGCGCATTTAATCCATTATAATATCTACCATGTGATTTCTCTCCCTCTTACTCTATCTCTTTATATCAATTTCAATCCCAACATTTATTATACCCATTATGGCTTTTCCATATAAGTTGTCAAACTCGTCATGATTTCGGTCCAATTTTAGTTCATAAATATATTCAACTTACAAATTTCTTGTGCCCATTTCGACACATTCCAATGTTTCTTTAGATTTTCAGTAAAATGTCTCATTATCATGGAACCTGCCATCATTTTCACAATATTCACATCCGATCCATCTTCAAATAATATGAATACCATACATACATCATTCTCTTTAATTCATCAACCTAATCTCATTTGACCACTATAATTAAGGCCAAATTTCATTATCTATCACTATTATTGGCATTTTATTACACTAGTATAATTATCACCAAATTCTTATCATGCCAGCAACAACACGAAACCTTACTACAACATATTTACATTATTAGTCATAATTTCTTTGACATCCTCCATGTGCGCAGGACATGATTCTCAAATTATATCAATTACAATTCATTAATTAATTCAAAATACAACATATATATATAGCATTGCATTCCTTAAGTGTATAACACCTACCATGGTTAATGAACTTCTATTCTCACGTCCCAAGCGATACGATATTTGCCTCCATCCTTCACAAGAATTAGATCTTCATCAGTTTCTCTCCTTTTTTTTTCTTCAATAATCCATAACATAAACATAAATTACCATTTTTGTTTAACACTTAGGTATCGTCCAACATTCCATTTATAATATGACAAGTCAGTCATCCTGACAATATTAACACCACACAAGTAAGTTTAACTCAAGTTGTATATTCCGGTCATTAGAAAACAAAACTAATGCCACTAGCCCATCACCGGGTAACTAGTTCCTCCGCCCATCTTATTCCATAATTTCCAATCAATATCCGCCTCTTCAAGGCCGAATGAATGATCCTGTCAAGATGTCAATCCCCATTTCATTAATATTTTTAATTATTCCCTATCGGAAATATCATTATAATACCACTCCCCTAAAACTTGGAAGGGAATGCTGACACTAATAAATTTTCATTAGTGTTATTAGTCTCCCATATCAGGATCGACTAATCAAGTTCATTGTAAACATCAAAATTAATACCACTGATTGATGTTATCGACTATTTCTAACATGAAATAGCCAATCAGATTTTTTTTCCATAATATCCAGGAATATTTCCAGAAATATTGATGTCAAGATTCTTGACACCATTAGCTTTCACTTCAGGAATAGCTAGTCAGGTTTCATGTGATTGCCGATATCGACAACACCAGTCGATATCATTAACTATTCTCACCCAAATAGTTAATCAAATTCAGTATCCCTCATTTTCAGGGATGATTATGCTAATGGATGATTATGCCGATGTTAGTAAACCTTACTAACATCATTAGCCTTCGCATTCGGGACCGGCTAATCAAGTTTCGTGTGATTACCGATATTGACAGCACTGGTCAATATCATTAACTATTCTCACATGAATAGTTAATCAAGTTCAGTATCCCTCGTTTTCAGGGATGATTATGCCGATGCTAGTAAACCTTACTAACATCATTAGCCTCCGCATTCGGGACCGGCTAATCAAGTTTCGTGTGATTGCCGATATTGACAGCACCGATCAATATCATTAACTATTCTCACATGAATAGTTAATCAAGTTCAGTATCCCTAGTTTTCAGGGATGATTATGCCGATGCTTGTAAACCTTACTAACATCATTAGCCTTCGCATTCGGGACCGGCTAATCAAGTTTCGTGTGATTGCCGATATTGACAGCACCGGTCAATATCATTAACTATTCTCACATGAATAGTTAATCAAGTTCAGTATCTCTCGTTTTCAGGGATGATTATGCCGATGCTAGTAAACCTTACTAACATCATTAGCCTCCGCATTCGGGACCGGCTAATCAAGTTTCGTGTGATTGCCGATATTGACAGCACCGGTCAATATCATTAACTATTCTCACCTGAATAGTTAATCAAGTTCAGTATCCCTCGTTTTCAAGGATGATTATGCCGATGTTAGCAAACCTTACTAACATCATTAGCCTCCGCATTCGGGACCGGCTAATCAAGTTCGAGGAATGATCATCAACGAAGTCTATTAGTGTAATCCATATTCTTAACCCAGTCAAGTACTCAAATCCATTTTTAATTTCTCGTTTATTTCACTTTATCCTCTCTCTTTGTGGTTTCACCCATAGACGCAAAGACCAAGAATTTAATAGGTTAGTAAATTAACGCTACGTAAAAAGTGTAGGTATAGAACACCTACCAGCTGTAGAAGCTCAACTCGCTCTTCCTTGTTGTTGTTGTGCCCCTCTTGTAGTCCCTCCTTAAGCTCCTACTATACGAGCTCCTGAGAAGTCGAGTGAATGCTTCTCCTACATTTTTAATATAACATCCTGAATCATTATTGAATCTTCTCGATTTATTCATAATATTCATAAATTCACAAGATCGAATACTTCCGTAAACAATTTCCATGAATGTATTTTATTTTCTTACTTGTCATTTAAATTCATTTACATTAGAATTTATTTACACTAACATTAAACGCCCATTTAATTCAATTTTTCATCGAGGATCTTCAATGTCTAAAGGGCATGACTTTTCGTCACCTATTTTCTTTTGTCCCAAGACATTTAATCTATCACCAAACAATGTAATTTAACTTAAATTTCATCAATGACTACACATGCGAAATTTTTCCAAAAGCACACTCAAAATGATTCCTTATATCATAATTCAACTTACAACATGATTTCCCATTCTAACACAACCAAAGTATTAGTCAATCACTATTCTTTATAGAATTTAACTATATCATCACTTATCAACACATCAAACATGACTCAAACATAACACAAACACAACCATCATCATTAAACCCATTGCCATTATCCTAAGTCCCAAAACATACTTTTTATGCTAAACCTCATATTCTCATTCAATATTTCTCAAACCAAACTTAAAACATCATTCTGTAAATTTAGAATTCAATAAATCCAAATGGTGGAATTATACATCATCATCATTAGAATAACATATCCAAAATTAACATACATCCAACGGTTAAACTTCCTGATATCAGAACAATACTAGACTGACCTGAAATTTGGAGACCTGCTGTTCGGGAAGTATAATTTCTGGTAGGAGTGTTCTTTTCCGATCCAAACCGTTCAGAATTTATATAACATCTGGATGAATAACATATCCAAAATCCAGACCAATCCAACGGTGAAACGATGATATAACAGCCGACGAACAAAGCTGTCTTGAAGGGTGATTTTCCAGAAATGTTCCTCCGGTGACAGCCCTCAAACGAAATCTGATATTTGCAATCCCTCCGGTCAGAATGTAGGTGACATTGAGTATAATAACATATCCAAACTTCAATCTAATCCAACGGTGCAAAGTCAAAATATGGCTGCCGAAGTTCCTGCCCTGTTGCAATCCCAAAACCCATAGTTTCAAATCAATTTATTCCTTCTATTTTTCAGCAAATCAAGCCATTATCATGCAATTAATCTTGAAATTCACATGAACAATTACTCCCCCAAAATATTTACATGAACCCTAGAATTTTAAACTTGGAGGTTTTCTTCTCCTCATGCAAGAACAAGAGAGAAAAACGAAATTACTAAAGGGTATGTTGCTTACCTTTGCTACTTTAACTTATTTCAATGAATTCTTGCAAAAATTTACAAAAATCATGTCCTCCTCTTCCAATTTCCAGCTTTTTCTCTTTGTTTCTCTCAAGCTCTATAACTCTCTAAGTTGTCATTTAATTTGTTTTCTTGGAGGACACTCCCTTTTGATTTAGCTTGAAGAAATGAAGAGAAAATGAAGAAAATGGGACAAAACAAATGGTCTCCCTCCTGTTTTTCCATTTGCAGAGGACGTGCTCTGTTTTTAAAGAGAGGAGAGGAGAGTATTTGTTTTGATAAAATTACAAAAATACCCTTATTAATGCGCCTTGTGTCATCTTCTTCAATTTACCCGATTTTCAGTGCTCTTGTAAATCCTTCCCAAACTCCGATTGACATGAAATTTAAACCTAATATAAAATAATATGTTTGGAGATTCCTTATAAAATTTCAGCCCGATCCAACAGTCGGATTGAGATATATCATCGATACCGTAAAACTAGACAATCAATGTCTTTTACGCTAAATTCTGAATTTCATGCATTAATTTATTTACTTAGATCCTCGTGACATTTCCCCTTAATTTATACTCAATAAAATCAATATTACCACATTTATCATTAATTTGTCAAAATAAGTGTTTTGACCGGGGTTTACATATCTTCTGGTTTTTTTTCTTATTCTTTTATCCATTAAAACTCGTCACTGGTTTCGCTAACGTTACAAGTTTTAAACTAAAAATCATGACTCTCTTTTCGACTTCAACAATATCTTTAAATTTGTTTATGGAGATCATTCTCTCTCTCACATGACACATTTATTGTCATTCCTACTATTTATTCATTTCTTTCATACCGAATATCCATTACTCATCGAAATGTCATTACTTCGATCCTATGTGTTGTTTTTATTATTATTATTATTATTATTATTATTATTATTATTATTATTTATTTTTATTTACGGGGGTTTACACCTCGTCTTATCTCCTTTTCAAGCGCGCCTTCGAGCCCTCGACCATCAAAGGTAGTGTATTTCCTATCCTACCTCCATTCGAGCGCGCCTTCGAGCTCTCGTCTTATTTCTTTTCGAGCGCGCCTTCGAGCCCTCGACCATCATAGGTAGTGCATTTCCTATCCTACCTCCATTCGAGCGCACCTTCGAGCCCTCGTCTTATCTCCATTTCGAGAGCGCATTCGAGCCCTCGACCATCAAAGGTAGTGCATTTCCTATCCTACCTCCTTTTGAGTGCGCATTCGAGCCTTCATTTCCTTCGAGCTTTTATCTATTAAATAATGCGCCTTCGAGCCCTATCTTGTTTTAAAACAAAATCCTCGTATTTTTCCACTTGGCAGGTAACCCATTACAATGTGACCAACTGGGTCGGTAACCCATTACAATGTGACCAACTGAAAAATCCTTGTATTTTTTCACTGGGCAGGTAACCCATTACAATGTGACCAACTGGGTCGGTAACCCATTACAATGTGACCAACTGAAAAATCCTCGTATTTTTTCACTGGGCAGGTAACCCATTATAATGTGACCATCTGGGCAGGTAACCCATTACAATGTGACCATCTGAAAAATCCTCGTATTTTTCCACTGGGCAGGTAACCCATTACAATGTGACCAACTGGGCCGGTAACCTATTATAATGTGACCATCTGGGCAGGTAACCCATTACAATGTGACCATCTGGGTCGGTAACCCATTACAATATACCATCCACTGGGCAGGTAACCCATTACAATGTGACCAACTGGGCAGGTAACCCATTACAATGTGACCATCTGGGGTGGTAACCCATTATAATATACCATCCTATACTGGGCAGGTAACCCATTACAATGTGACCATTTGGGCTGGTAACCCATTACAATATACTATCCTATACTGAGCAGGTAACCCATTACAATGTGACCATCTAGGCCGGTAACCCATTACAATATACCATCACAAAAAAAAATCCTCGTATTTTTCAATCATTAGGCAGGTCGCCTGGAACAATTAGACCACTCGCGAAATTCTTCGCGTTTCTTTTATCATTGGGCAGGTTGCCCAAAACAATTTGATCCATTTCGAACAAAAAAAAACAACAAAAAAAATGGACCGTCTTCCAAATGATTTGTTCTCTCTGTTAAAATCTTATGTCAATCTACTGTTTTTGAAGTTTTCAAGACTAAAAAAAAAAGAGCAAAAAAATCTTTTTGTATCTACTTTTCTTTATAAATTTACTACACAAAGCTAAAAGAAAATGAAATTTTCTAAATATCTTTGCATGGTAAATATTATAAAGAGGGGGCAACTGTCATAACCCAATTTTTTATCTTTTTATTTTAATTATTTTTATTTAAAAAAATGATGAAAAACAAATAAAAATAAAATAAATGAAGAATGAATTAAAATTTAGGTTAAGGGCAGCATGATTGGAAGTTTAAAGATTTAATTAAACTCTTTTTAATTAATTAAATCAAGGGTTTAATTGGAGAATTGATTTAATTAAAATTCAGATTATTTTAATTAATGAAATCAAGAGTTTAATTGAAGAATTAATGAGTTTAAGGACTTAATTAAACTTTGATTTAATTAATTAAAGGAATCAGGGGTGTAATTGAAAAAATATCAAAGTTTAGAGCTGATTCAAGGAAAAATTGTTAGAAAATTAAAGTCCAAGAACCAAATTGAATAGTCCAAACATCTAGGACTGTTGTGTAAATGGCGCTATAACTCAAGGATTCAATTAAATTTAATCCAAGGGCACAATTAGAAATCAATTGTTTCTGATTAGGATCCCAATTGTTAAGTTTAAACTGTTTAGGGACTAAATTAAAAAAAAGCCATGCCCAAGGACACAACGGCACCGTTTTGGAAGCATTGTTCATCGTCTCCTACGTTTGAGCGGATGAAGCCGATTCAACAGGAAATCTGCAGCAAATCGTGGACCACGTCTCTTGCCCATGATCCTGCTCGTGATTTGAATAACAGTCATGCAAAGGCAGGACTGGTTGAGGGGCAAGTTTCTCTATAAAATGGAGAAGAAAACCCAGAACCAGGGGAAGGATTTCAGGGGAGAATGGACCGGAAAAATTAACCCAAAAACAGAGAAAACAGAGCAAAAAAAAAACCCAGAGCAAAGAAATAATACACGGAGAGAAGGAGAGGAAAGAAATCCAGCATATATAGAGAATTGTTCCCGCTATTGCCTTCATCTCTGCAGACGTCCCTGTATAAAAAAAACCAACACAAAACCCAGATCTCGAATTGGAAGGAGAAGCCAGCACCGTCCTCAGTTCATCATCACAAGGACTGAGAAAGCAGGGAAAAACAAAGAAAAAAGAGAGGACAGTGGGCATAGAAGCAAAGGAAAGCAGGAGTGAAAGCTATAAGCGGAGGAGGGCCACCGCGCTGCCACCATCC
>Ga0325414_1002836_pt1 | contig 17828 bp, 6 predicted proteins | sample PopdelMetagenome_8_FD_206183 | JGI IMG/M metagenome (GOLD analysis project Ga0325414, IMG submission 206183) | Populus deltoides microbial communities from Bellville, Georgia, United States - Leaf-PdKOR-R3 | ecosystem: Host-associated > Plants > Phyllosphere > Phylloplane/Leaf | place: USA... | reverse complement strand
AGAATTTTAATACCTTTAGTTTTTTATTCTGATATAGTTAATTATTTTAACTTGTATTTTATTTTTTATAATTAGCCTGGGTTTTAATGTTTTCAGGATTTTAATGCCCTTCTTGTTTTATTTTTTTCTATTTGATTTTAATTACTCTTTTTAGACCCTTTTCAATAATTTTATTTCATTTTTGCTCTTTTTTTCCTAAGGTAATTATTAATAGTTGCCCCCCCCCCCCCCATAATTAGCTAAAATTCAAAGAATACTTTTTTTATTCCTTAAGGATTTTAATTATTAATAATTGGTTAGTTTCAATTTGTTCAACTCTTTTTTATTATTCTAATTTTTTTATTTTAAATTATATTTTTTATAAATTTTAAAATAAAAAATAATATTATTTTAATATACTTATAAATAACAAATATTAAAAAAAACAGCGCTATTCTAATACAAAACGAATCTAAATATGGTCACCTGAAACTTGCTATAATTATAATAATCATCAATAATTGTTTACCTATATTTTGAATCTGTTTATCTTTTTGTTTTTGGCATTATAATTCATTATTTAAATAGTGAACAAATCATTATTTTTGAGATCATCTTAAGTGATACATAATTAATGTCAGGAACATATAAAATATGAGATCACAATAGAGAAAATCGTGTTTAAAATAATAATTATATTTTAGAATTCATATTTTATAGTTGGTATGAGGTATTCAGACACCATAGAGATCGGAGACACCGGCGGTCAAAAACAAAAAAAAAATCACATGACATATCTTTTTAGCTGATCTGAATTCTGAAGCGAGAAGGCCAAGATAATGTGTCTGAATCTCAAATGATGGGAGTTATTGCTCTCCTATTCGACTCCATCTCTTTTTCTTGTTATCTCTCACTTTTTAGCAGCAGCTGATTTTAGTCTGCTAGAGTGAGAATTTAAAATTCTATTTGATATTATAATAGTTTTTGTTGTTATAATTTTAAAAAAATTATTTTATAAAAAATATTTTTGATTGAAGTTGATTTGATATTTATGTATGTTTGGTTAAATCTGTGGTTGAAATTGAGGTTGAACAAAAAGTAGTTTAATGTGTTTGATTAAAAAATTGCTTTTCAAATTGAGGTTATAAAATAATTAATATATATATATATATATATTGTTTTTAATTTAAATATTGTTGATTTAACTATTACATCATGAAATAAATAATATTTTATATAAAATATTATTTATTGTTCAATTAAACTATCTACAATTTTATCATGTATGAAATACATCCGATAATGCTACAGTTTTCTTGGTTTTTTAAAAGCGTAACAACTTCAGGTTAAATATAATCAGGAACAAAATTGGGATTGCGATCAAATTCTGCAAATGCTACGTCATCAAGCAATCTCTGTCTAATTTATGTAGTGTCATTAAATAATGTTAAACACTAGTTTTCTGAATAAAACACAATTAAAAAATAATTTTTATTTATTTTACTAGGTCAGACCCGGTTTAATGCATTTTGCGCTTTGGACCGAACCTGGTCCAGCAGGAACAGTAGAGGCATGCTCCACTGTTCATTAAACAGTGTAGCATGGATGAACTTCTCATCCACGCAAGAAGCAACAACTTGCTGCTTTTCTTCTCCCCGCGTTTTGCACGCAATTTACCGTGGGATCCATGAATAGTAAATTGTTTTTTTTCCCCTTAACCAAACATGTTGCATCTGCGTTTTAAATAAAACGCAAATGCAACCGCCTAAACAAACTCTTTCTAAGATTTCAGCAAAAGGGGAAAAGGGAGATTATAGGTGTAGTGTCGGGGACCCTGTGTGTAAAAGGGAGTCAGCAAATTTTGTAATTTTTGTCGAACTCGTGAAATAGGTCCGATTTTACTGATTTTATCGAGTTTGATTGATTTTGAGCGAGTTTGGCCAATTTTGAGTTTTTAACCTGATCTTATATGTTATATACATGCTGATTCGTAAAATCATATGATTTTAAGAATCAACTTGCAATTTTAACAACCGTAATACCAACTATAAAATATGAATTCTAAAATATAAGTAGATGAGAGCAATTTTGTAATTTACCCAAGAAAATGTAGCTTTCTTTAAAATTATAAAAAGAGTGTTTAAAAATATGGTAAATATTGTTTTTTAAAGTGTTTTTTTATTTGGAAATACATTAAAATAATATTTTTTTTATTTTTTAAAAAATTATTTTTAATATCAGCACATCAAAATGATCGGAAAACATAAAAAAATATTAATTTGAAACAAAAAATAAATTTTTTTTTCAAAAACACTTTTAAAACATAAAAATAAACATATTCTAAATTTGAGAGTGTTGTTTATTAAAATGTTTTTCGTTTTGAAATGTATGAAAATAATATATTTTTAATTTTTAAGAATTATTTTTAATATTAGTACATTAAAATAATCTGAAAACACCATAAAATATTAATTTAAAAAAATTAAAATTTTTCAAAAATATTTTTAAAACAAAAAAAGAAACATACTCTATTTTATCTATAAATATTGCTCCTTGTACAGCAGGCCTAGTTTTTAAGGTCTACTTATAAGTGTAATTGCGGTTATTTTTATTTAGAAATGTATTAAAATAATGTATTTTTTTAAAAAAATTATTTTTGATATCAATGCAATGAAATAATCTGAAAATACTAAAAAAATATTAATTTAAAGTTAAAAAATTATATATTTTTAAATTATTTTAGAAACACAAAAATAAATATAATCTGCTGAGTTTGGTTGCTCACCAAATTAATCAAAAAATAAATATAAGATGTAACGAAAGATTCTTGAAAAAAATAATAAAAAAAATTACAAGGAGCGTGAGACGACACTTTCACATGTATCCGTACAATTAAGTCTACGCGTTGATGTTACAAGATAAAGAATATTTACACCAATCAATGAAGAAAAATCTAAAAAGTATTTTACACGCAACAATCACATTTCAAATGAATTAAGTACGATTGTCTTAACAAGCTCCCCTCAAGCCCTTGATGGAACCCTTTGGCTGGATTCTGTACGGCGAATGTAAAGGATTTGTTTTTTTTTTTTTTTTAATGGAAGTTGTGTTATATTAATTAATGATAGTGGTGGAGTTTATATGTAAAGGATTATTTTGGGGTTAGTAAAAGAATCGAATAACTGATTAAATTAAAAAAAATTAAAAAAATTGAACTAAAAAGAACTAAATTAAATGATTTAAAAAAAGTTAATAAAATTCTGATTTGATTTGGTTTGGTTTCGGTTTTTAAAGTTTGAAATCAATTGAACCGAACCAAATCGAACCGATTCAACTAAACCAACACTTAAAAAAACAAGTATAAATATGATATTTTTTCTGAACCTCAACCTAAATTAGCATTTTCTAAAAACAAAACCAGCCAGTGCATCTCTCTTCTTTATTTGCTATCTGCATCTTTCCTAATTGATTTTCTTTAATGCTCCACAATTGTTAAGCTCGTGCTCATGCTCATTTTTATAATTACACTAGGTTTTAATGTTTTCAGGATTTTACTGCTCGCGCATGGTAAATAATAAATGAATAGTATAGAGTATTTCTGGCAATTGGTTTCAGGATTCAAAGTATTTGTGGGTCTGGAGATGTGACTACCAAGAGGTACTTCTTATTATATTACTAATAATATTAAAAACTTGTTTGGTCAAAATTTTTATAATAATTTCTTTTGAAAAAATTATAAACAACAATAATAATAATAATAATTAAAAAATTTCAAGTCATGTTAAATGGAAAGAAAAAATGAATTGTGGAAGTCCACAGTTAATTATCTCAAAGTCCACAGTGCATTCATGCATTACACCAACTGCACAGTCTTCGCCTAGCGCCTAAGGCATTTAAGACCCCGTGCCAGGTGTCTGCATGCTAAGACCTTGATATAAAAATTATTTAATATAAAAATTCGACCCAACCTGAAACAATAACAAAAATTATGATAACTTAACTTTTGCTCAATGTAAAGAAGTGCCATCAATTTTTTAAGCTTATTTTTCAGATATATTAACGATGGTCATGTGATGCTGTAGGCGTTTCAAATAAAAATTAATTTGTAATTAAATTTTTAGTTTAAATAGTAAATGAAAATTAATTTGTAATTAAATTTTTAGTTTAAATGATAGGACTCAATGTATGTGTAGGGTCTTGATCTGGCAGAACCCAAATCTAGTTAGGTCCTACACAGGCAGGCCCCAAGGTTGTTGGAACAGTCTTGGGTCGTCCCATGCCAAGCAAGACCGAATACCTTTTGGACGTGGAGGCAATGCTTCACCCCCCTTTTAGACCAAAAACACAGTAAAGTACCGCACCCCAAGGGCCAAGCACCAGGAGTCAGCTTCCAGGGCCGTGCAGCCCCACCAAAATCTCAACTGACCATTTTCTCCTCACCCAAAAAGACAACCCCACCCCCTGCAGCCTTTGCAACTTTCTGTGGTAAGGGCAACTCTGCCATTACACCTCCCAACCCACAATGCTTTTAGTAAAGAGGAAACCCAAACAACATAGTCCATAGTAAAAGCACTCACATGTTATAGTAGTGCAGAATATGTAGCAAAAGTATTGTACAAGTCGACAGTGAATTGTGTCTTGAGCAGTAGTGCGCATGTACAAAAGTCTAGAGTAAATTGTTTTTTGGCCCACAATGCATGCATGTACAGTGAAAAATCTACGCGTTTTAGAGTTCTGTTATTGGATTTTAATTCCTCTTTTTATACCTTTTTCAATAATTTTATTTCATTTTTTCTTTTTTCTTTTTTCTTTTTGCTTTTTTTCCTAAGTTAATTATTAATAGTTGTGTTTTACCCCCTATAATTAGCTAAAATTCATAAAATATTTTTTTTATTCCTTAAATATTTTAACTTTCCTTTTTATATATATAACTAGTTATAGACAATTGCATTTTATTTTATTTTATGAATAACTCATTCTATTGGTCTTCTTAAAATTATGAAATAGCTTTTCCAGTTTTTTATATTTTGATGAACATTAATAATTATTTAGTTTGAATTTTTTCAACTCTTTTTGATTATTTCAGAACTGATAATATGGATTATGTTAATGAACGTCATCAAATTAAGTATGCATATAGTTGATATTATGATATTGTTTGTTTTTATTGTGGTGCAAAAGTGTTATTAAAAATATTTTATTTTAAATTATAATTTTTAGTATTTTTAGATTGATGTATTATAAATTTTAAAATTTCAAAAAAATATATTATTTTAATATATTTATAAATAACAAATATTAAAAAAAAATAGCTACTCGAAATATAAATACGGTCAACTGAAACTTGTTAGAATTATAATAATCATCAATAATTGTTTACCTGTAGCTTTCCGTATCTGGCATTATAATTCATTATTTAAATGGTGAACAAATCATTATTGTTTAGATCTTTAACATTTGTTGTGTGTATATTAACAAATAAATCTTTAAAGTAAGGATTTGTAAGAATTATAATATTAATGTAATTATTTTGAAATTCAATATTCTTGATGTATTTGGTCAAATGACATCTTTATCCTAAGATTGGCATCGAAATCTTAATTAGTTTTTTTTTGAAATGACATTAAGATCATAAAAATAAGGCCTTTTTTGTTTGAAAACAATGTTGTTTCTTCTTTAAGTTATTGTATGGCCTAAGAAATTTCACCATAAAAATTATCATGACAATTGTTTAAAAGGATAAAGGATTGCAATTCATACATGCAATATTTTATTTAACTAAGTGATTCTTGCAATTTCTTTCCGATGACAATTTGTTTACATGTCGTACGTTCTTTCAATGTAGCCAGTTAACTTTTTCTTATGAAATGTGGATGGAATTATACCAGCGAATCGTTAAAATAATATCAATGATAAAATATGAATTCTAAAACTAAAAAAAAAAATACTAAAAGAACTCAGTCATCTAATGTATATTGTGAGTGTTTTTATTATGAATTGGAGTAATGTTTATTGATAAGAAATTAAATATTTTTCGCGATAAGTTATAAGCGGTTTGCTTTTTGTCATTTTTTCATGGTATGGTTGTGTGTTGTGAGTTCATCTATGATTTTAGGGGCGACTTCGAGGTTGGGTTAGCTGGCATGTTGGGTTTTTGGTGAGAGATGGGGGTTTATGTTCTATTGGTTATCTGTTATGGGTTCATCTATGATTTTAGAGGCAGTTTCGGGGCTGGGTTAGCTGACGACTTGGCTTGGCTTGGGTTGCTAGGTTGTTTGTTGTGAGTGGGTGTTTGATGGACTATCATTCTCCTGATTTGTTCAGTGTGGACGGGTTGGTAGTTAGATACACGTCTTACCTATGATGTACCCAGTTGCGTAGTTGTTCTTGAGAGAGTGCTCGTATGGTGCAATTGTATGGGATTTTGGTTGCTTTTGCATGAGATGATAGTGGTTTCCCGTGCATTTTCATTTTGTGTTACGTTGCTTGGTTTCTGTTTGGTTCGTTTGATTTTTTGAAAAACTTGGAGGTCGGTTTTTGTGATTGGAATGCATGATTTTTATTGTGAGACCAGACAATTGTTTTGGATTTTCTGGCACCTGCATTAATATACTTCTTTTTCTTTGTTGCTTGCCTTATATATGAGGGTTTTGATTGCTTTATGTTTTTTTCAAGGATGTTTCAATTGTCAATATTCGTGGATTTAGAAGTCAGCCAGTTCACATGACGTGGATCTGACATATTTGCCAAATCTAAAACCCCTGAACTTAGTGGACTGTCAAGTCCAAAGTGCATAGACTTGGCAGAAAAGCTAAGGCCACATTAATACGAGTTGACATGTTTGCAAAATTCAAGTAATGTAGGCCTAACATGTTTGTCAGACCCAAGACAGCAGCCAAGTCTAAAGTGCGTGAGCTTGGTTTCAAGGTTTGTTAATCATATTTCAAGTGGTTGATCAATTGTTTCTTATTTTAAATACAACAATCATTAATAAGATCCAAATTGTGCACTTCTGTCGGCGAAGAAAACACATATGTCTAACGCTATCACTCTTCTTTACCATGTTGTTTTATTACTTAATCAATGCAGCTCAACATTTTCTTTACCATATTATAATACTGTTTGTTTTTGTTGTGGTGCAAAAGTGTTATTAAAAATATTTTATTTTAAATTATAATTTTTAGTGTTTTTAGATTGTTTTGATATATTATAAATTTTAAAATTAAAAAATTATATTATTTTAATATATTTATAAATAAAAATTATTAAAAAAATAGTTACTCGAAGTATAAATACGATCAACTGAGAGTTGCTAGAATTATAATAATCATCAATAATTATTTACATGTAGCTTTCCGTTTTTGACATTATAATTCATTATTTAAATGGTGAACAAATCATTATTTTTAGATCTTTAACATTTACTGTGTGTATATTTACAAATAAATCTTTAAAGTAAGGATTTGTAAGAATTATAATATTAATGTAATTATTTTGAAATTCAATATTCTTTATGTATTTGGTCAAATGACATCTTATCCTAAGATTGGCATTGAAATCTTAATTAGTTTTTTTTTAAATGACATTAAGATAATAAAAACAAGGCCTGTTTGTTTGAAAATAATGTTGTTTCTTCTTTAAGTTAATGTATGGCCTAAGAAATTTCACTATAAAAATTATCATGACAATTGTTTAAAAAGATAAAGAATTGCAATTCATACATGCAATATTTTATTTAACTAAGTGATTCTTGCAATTTCTTTCCGATGACAATTTATTTTACATATCGTAGGTTCTTTCAACGCAGTCTGTTAACTTTTCTTGTGAAATGTGGATGAATTATACCAAAAAACCATTAAAATAATACCAACTATAAAATATAAATTCTAAAATATAAGTATATAAGATGAGAGCAATTTTGTAATTTACCCGAGATAGAAATGTCACCTTCTTTAAAATTATAAAAGGGTGTTTAAAAATGTGATAGTGGTTATTTTTTAAAGTATTTTTTGTTCGGAAATGTATTAAAATAATATTTTTTTATTTTTCAAAAATTATTTTTAATATCAGCACAACAAAATGATCCAAAAACATCAAAAAATATTAATTTGAAACAAAAAAATAATTTTTTTTTCAAAAACACTTTTAAAACATAAAAACAATCATATTCTAAGTTTGAATGTGCTCCTTTTTAAAGTGTTTTTTTTTCTTTGAAATGCATTAGCATCATATATTTTTAATTTTTAAGAATTATTTTTAACATCAGCGTATTAAAATAATATGAAAACACTAAAAATTAGTAATTTAAAAAAAATCAAAAATATTTTTAAAACAAAAAAAGAAACATACTCTATTTTATCTATAGATATTGCCCCTTGCACAGTCGACCCCGAAAGTGTTTGGGAGTGTGGTTGCGGTTGCTTTTCAAAGTGTTTTTCACTAGGAAATGCATCAAAATAATATATATATATATATATATGTTTTATTTTTTAAAAATTATTTTTGATATCAGCGCATCAAAATAATCTGATAACATTAAAAAAATATTAATTTGAAGTAAATAAAAAAATAAAAAATTTAAATTTTTTTAAAAACATTTTTAAAATACAAAAACAAACAGAGTTTAATCTGCTGAGTTTGGTTGCTAACCAAATTAATCATATTATAAAGTAAGGTGTTTAGATTTATATAAGATGTAACGAAAGATTCTTGAAAAAATAAAAATAAAAAATTACTAGGAGCTTTATTTATTTTTGTGTTTTAAAAGTGTTTTTAAAAAAAATAAATTTTTTTTAATTTTTTTCTTTACTTCAAATTAATTTTTTTTGGTGTTTTTAGATGATTTTGATGCACTAATATCAAAAATAATTTTTTAAAAATAAAAAACATTATTTTGATACATTTCCAAGTGAAAAACAATTTAAAAAGCAATCACAACCACACTTTTAAACACGCTATTAAGTACAATTGTCTTAACAAACTCCCCTCCAGCACTTGATGAAACCCTTAACAAACTCCCCTCAATCACATTTCAAATGTAAAAGATCTGTTTTTGTTTTTTTAATGGGAATTGTGTTATATTAATTAATGATAATGGTGGAGATTATTTGTTTAGGGCAATATCTAATATTAATAGTGGAGATTATAATATAAGAATATGTTTATAATATTTTTATATAAGTACATTCTATAATATGTCCTCTCAAGCTGAGGGTGGAGGATCAACCTGAAGCTTGAAATGAAAAGTAATAAATGAACTGGTAGGAGGTGGTTTAATATAGACATCTGCAAGTTGATCATGAGAGGAACTAAAATGAATCTAAATCTCTTTCTTCGCAACTCTATCTTGAACAAAATGATAATCAACTTCAACATATTTTGTGCGAGCATGGAAAACAAGATTCATAGATAAATAAGTAGCATCAAGGTTATCACACCAAATGATAGGATCTGAAGATCTATTAAGAAATACTGAAGCCAGATAACCTCAGTAGTATCATCGGCTAAAGCTTTGTACTCAACTTTAGTAGAAGAGCGAGTAACTATATGTTGCTTACCTGATTTTTACGAAATTAGCATCTGACCAAAAACACAAGATAAAAACCCATAGATTTTCTATCATCGATACTACCTGTCTAATTTGCATCTATAAAGCCATGGAATGCAAATGAAGAACTACGAGTAATATGTAGTCTATGTGTTGTCATACCCTTAAGATAACGCAATATGCACTTAACGATAGCCCAATGAGAATATGTAAAAGCATGCATAAACTGACAGATGTTGTTAACAACAAAGCAAATATTTGTATCGTAAAAATAAGATATTGAAGAGCACTTATAATTTGACGAGAGCATGTAGCATCAGAAAAACAGAGGGTCTGACAGTATGGTAGCTTTGGATGTAGAGATAGGAGTATCAACAGGTTTGTAAGATAACATACCAACCCAAGTGAGGAAGTAAAATGTATATTTATAATGTTGGAGCATAAGACCCATACCAGTAGACTGAACCTTAATACCCAAAAAATAATAAACAATACCCAAGTTGTGAAGGTTAAATTCTGAGCCCAGTAGCTATATGAGGAGTTGAAGGAGAAGGGAGTTGTTACCCGTAAGCAGAATATCATCAACATAGATTAGAAGATAACAAATATCAGCGCCAACAATGCGTAATACCTGAATTTCCTCGCGCATAACACTATGCCATACCTCATACCTGTTAGCATCATTAAAAGCAAATGGCTTATAAGTAGGAGGAGAAACTACCCGACTGAAGGAGGCAGTAGAGGCAGTGGTGGTTGTTGTGGATAGTGTTGTCTGGGGCTGTCTAAGATTGAGGACCATGTGGAGGGTACTGGTGAATGTGTTATTTGTTCATAATTCATAAAAGAAAAGATATTTTCATGAAAATGAACATGACGAGAGACATAAATAGGATGAGATGCTAAATCAAAATAATGATAATTAAGATATGATGAGTTATATCCTAAGAATACACATGGAGAAGAAAAAAAATCCAATTTGTGAGCATGGTATGGAAGCAAAAAGAGAAAACAAAGACACCCAAAAGTATACAAAAAATTATTATCGGGAGCACGACGAAATAGACATGCAGTTAATAAGATATACCGATGATTCAAAAGTATAGTTCCAGAATCGTAATGGTGCAATACATTGGCCTAAAAGGGTGAGGCCAATTTCGATAATATGTCGATGATGACGCTCAACGGTGCCATTTGTTCATGAGTATGAGGAAAAATTAATCGATGATGAATACCAATAACTTGAAAGAATTTATTTAACTTACAATATTCACCACCCCAATCAGTTTATATAAATTTAATTTTAAGTGAAAACTGATGTTCAACAAGTGTTTGAAAATGATGAAAGATAGAAAACACATCAAATTTGGCAACAAAAGGATAATACCATATATGTTTGATATGCACATAGATAAATATAATAAAGTTACAAAAGCCATCAGAAGAAAACATAGGGGCAGGACCCCAAACATCATTAAATATTAAATCAAGTGGGGTAGTAGTTTTGTGACTTGTAGGTCGCAACAGCAGACGTGATGACTTGCCTAATAGACAAGCTTGACTCTGAGCATGAGAACGTCTAGAAGTACATACGATTTTATTATCAAGCTTGACACACAAGCCTAACACTGCCACAGGTCGGTAGTCGTAGAGATGCAAGGATACCAAAAACCTTGAGTAATTGACATGACAGAAGACTCAGAGAGAACATAAAGACCATCATTACTTTGACCGGAAAGGAGAACTTCCTTGGTGATAAGATCCTTGACATAAAACACAAACGTGAAATTCAAAATAATCATGATTATTATGGTAGAATTTCTAAACAGATAACAATGATTTGGTAACATGAGGCATATGAAGAACATTAGATAATGTAAAAATGTGTTTTGAGGAATGTAACTTAGTATATCTAATATATGATATGTCAAGGTCATTACCGTCACCAATATGCAAATGATCATTACCAAGATAGGGTGCAGAATCGGTCAAAGTTGCAAAATCAGGTGTGACGTGTTGATTCGCGCTGGTGTCGGGGAACCAGGTCGTAACAGAATCATTCCCAACAACAAAGGTGAGTAGAGGGCTGCTGGGTACTACTACGAAACTGGGGACAATGGGGAGTTGTATGACCGAAACTGGAGCACAATTAGTAGTAAACATGTTGTTGTCCAGACCACTAGTCAATCTCGGTGTTGTACCTGTTCTGTTGCCAATTGTTTGTCCTCCAATCTGCAACAGATTGGCCCATATTCTGGTGAGTGTAGCGGTTGCTGTTGAGACATCAGTTACCACAAGAACGACCCCTGTTATGACTGAAATTTGAGTTTTGATAAGACATAGCAAGATGAGCAGAGGGTTGTGGTGTTGGCAGCAATGGTAGCTGCGACAACAGAAGTGAAGACAATGGAGAGAGAATGGCATCTATGGAATGAAGGGAGTTCTTGTGCAGAAATTCATGGGTAAGAAGGTGTCTATGAAGATCAGCATATGACAATGATTCTGCCTTGGTTATAAGACTCGTTACCAAGTCTTTGAACTCACCATGAAGTCCACAAAACATATATAAATTGAAGTCTTCAAGGAACATGGGGTGACCAGCAGCAGCCAATTCGTCAAATAACGATTTGGCTTGCTATATGTTTATACTAATCGATGAGTCACCTTGCCGAGATCTTGAAAGGAACCATAGAATTACATGATGCAAGAATTAGACGGAGACACAAGAGTGTGCCAAACACATTGCGAGGTATGACAATCTACCATGAGATGCAACACATCCAAGGAGAGAGAGGAGAGTAATGCACTCAAAATAAGTTGATCATGTTGCTTCTAACAAAGAAAAGAAGGGTTGATTATAGAGGAAGAATAAGCAGAATTGTCATAAACATGAGATGAAGGACACGACACTAAGTCGTTAACGAAGTGAAAAACACTTTAACTAAGTAGATAGGGTTTCATCTACATTTGCCAATATAGATAATTTGTGTTCGTAAGTTTCAACAAAACAACTTCGTGAGTGTTTGATAGAGCAACGATAGCTGGAGTTTGTGTTCTCATAGTGTGCAGAGGAACTGCAGAAACTTGCGAAGAGAAGTCATTGATGTGTTCTGCAAGTGAAGGCTGTTGTTGTGGAGGAAGGACACCGGTAGCAGCAGCAGTATAGTCCATTTAGGAGAGGAAGAGAGAAGGCCGACTGCAAGGGGGAGAGGGGAAGAAGAGTTCTGATGGTAGAAGACTTTGATACCAAATTGAGAATAATTAAAATGTTTAAACTATTAGTTAAACAAAATTATATATATATATATATATATATATATATATATATATATATATATATATATATATATGCGCGCATATGCACGCAAGGCAATAGACAATACTAATAATAGAGATTATAATAAAAAAATATGTCTATAATATTTTTTTATATAGATAAATTCTACAATACCCTCAAACACTCTTTCGTGGTTTTCTGTAATGGATATAAGACAACGCGTTTAAGACGCAGCTGGGATAGCTGTTGAATACGAACCAGGTCAAACCACATACGATCCAGCTAGTTAATGGAGATGAGCACAATATTGATGAGCAGCTCGTAGAAATCGAACCAGTTTGTTGGCTGGCTCGCTCTCCGAGTCAAAAAGATCTTTCGCTGGACGTACACTGTACACATGTTTGTCAGAGCGTAGAAGAACCAAAGATTCGTCAACAATGGCCGTACGATCTCATCAGTACACTCCACATGAAATTATCACTGGCGCCGCTGCCGTTATCTGTGCTGCAAACAAACCTAGGTTTAAGGCCTAGAAAGCATGCAAATGCACGGTAGCTGCTAGTATACGACGTCGGTTTACGTCAGGGTTAAGAGGGTGACAGAAGACCAGCTGAGCTCAGGGACCGAGAAGGAACAAAACCACATGAAAATAGCAATTATTTGCTGTCTGGTCATGAATGATATATCTCTCTCTCATGCATGCTTTCGTGTTGAAATCAAACAAAAAATTTGCATGCAATATCTGTCGGATTTTGCACAGGTTCAGATTGAGAGAAGGAGTAATTGTCGCCCTTCGTAGTAATAGCGACGTTTACACACGTTGTGATTTCGAATCCTGATAATTGTAAACCAGCTAGACAGTTAGTTAGATACAGTTATATAATTGTTCAATTATTCTATATAAAACTATAATTTTATTGTTTTTACGATATGTTTTATGAATAAAAATATATATATTTTTTAAATTTATAAATAATTAGTTGTAACTTTATCATAACTACATGAAAATCTCTCTAAACAAATTACATGAATATCCTAACAAATATATTTATAGAGACGAGTATATCTTTAAAAGGAAATTTGATCATATTATACTAGAATAATAATTAAAAGGATTCATAATTTTTAATTTAACTATTGAATTAAATTCAAATTCTTACTGTAGTTTTTAAATACTATTTTTTAAAAAAATAATTTGAAATCACTACTTCAAGCGTCTATAATAAATACATATATAGAACAATTTATTATTTTCAAATGCCTATTTAGTTGGGTATTATAGGAAAAGAGAAAAATACGAATAAATGGTCAATTATTTCACTTTTTGGCATACTTTTGTGCTAGGTGAAATATCTATTTTTCTATAAAGTTAATATAGTTTATTGGTCACTTTATAGTTTTATTTCTAGGAGCCATGGTGGTAGTTAGATTTTCCTTTTTATTATTTTGTAGTTATTTTACATATGTCTCTTTGAATTAAATAGATTTGTTGTATTTAAAAAGTTATATTTTTTTAATATGAAGTTTGAAATCATTAATATATATATTCTATGTTTTTAAGAAAAAAATTATTTCTTCAATGTGGGATAAATTTTTATTTATTTAAATACTTCAACTTAAAAGCTTAACATAATATTTATTTTTAATGTGGGATAAAAGTTTTTTTAAATATTCTTTTAACTTCATTATTTATAATATGTATAGCTTATATTTATATGATTTTTTTATAATTTTTTTATATGAGATATTAAAATTTTAAATATTTTTTTAGTTTTTCCGAGTTGATCCATAAAATCAAGGACTTGACCTCTTAACCAGGTGAACTCCTGAACCAGATTTAATAATTATGGATGAGTGTACGAATGTGTTGGAGAAACCTGATGAATTTGTTGGAGAAACTTGATGATATGTCAGGTGCTTCTTACATCAAAGCTCTTAATAAGTTTAAAGATACTAATCGGAGAAGAATGTTTATGAAAATGTTGTTTACTAGGTCTTGGCTTAAGAGCTTAGAATAAAGTTATTAATTGCTAATGTTTAAGTTACTTGTTTAGAATGTTATATTAAGTTTGTTTTTGAAATATTTTATTTTTGTGTTTAAAATAAAAATTAAAAGAAATCAAATGCTAAAGGATATAATAATAAAAAAATACTCAAAAAAATTAAAAACAAAATAAATAGCAATCAAAAAAATAAAAATCAAAATTGATATAAAAATAAAAGAAACAAATGCTAAAAGACAAAATTGAAAAACAATTCAACTAAAAAAATGATAAAAAAAAGTAATTAAAAGAATGATGATCAAATTTGATATAAAAATTAAAAATAATTAATTTTTAAGGGACAAAAAAACTCAAAGAAAGAATTAAAAAAATAAATAATGATAAAAAAATAAAAACTATATTTGATAAAAAAAAACAGGATATTAGAGAAAAAAAATGTAACACTTCCTGCAGAGATTAGAGAAAAAAAGCGAGAAGAAAGAAACCTATCTAAGCCTAACATCATGCCGCAATCTACACTCACCCCACCACCTGGAAAAACATAAGCGTGACACTTCCAAAATTATTATTATTATTATTATTATTATTATAAGAGTATATAAGTTATTTTACTGTGTAATTTTATAGGAAAATACAAAAAACCTTCTATAGCAACCTTATAATTTATTATATATAAAGGCATTAAGGTTATTTTAGGGTGCAAGAAAAAATAGCAAAATGTTTATCTTGTCGTTCAATTTTAAAATGCCTAAATGGTCACATTACAAGGACAATTTCATGATTAATCATTAACGTATTAGTTTTTTTTAGGCCAATATAGTAAAAACACTATTTCCACCCACCGTGCAATGTGTTGGGAACAGTTTTTCTACCGCCGCTCTCTTCTTCTTATTTTTTTGTAATTAAAAAAAGAAGAAGAAGAAGTGGTGGGGGTAGTCCGAAAAGGAGTGGTATATAATTATTGTAATAACCCATTTCTAAAAAAGACGAACGGGTTGAGATGGCCGAGTTGGTCTAAGGCGCCAGATTAAGGTTCTGGTCCGAAAGGGCGTGGGTTCAAATCCCACTCTCAACAAATTCAATGTTTTTAATATAATACTTGTAAGGCTTAGCCCTTATGTTCAGTTTCCTAATTTATGCTAACCAAAACCTAACAACGACTTTTTTTTTTTAATTTCTGAAACTTTAATAATATAATAAAATGGTCACTGTAATTGCTTCTCTGTCATCAAATACTACCGCATCAACATACACTGCCTTTCATTAATCTCACCATCGCCACAAGCTGCTGCAAATAAGATCTTCTGCCGCACCTGGCGTTGGCCTCAAGTCCCTTGAATCTGCACTGGTTAAGGTCCTCATATATAGATTTTCTATTTTTTTTCTTGAGAAATATTCAACAATGGACTGTATTGAAGTATACGTTTTACAGCTAGATTATGTCCGATCATTGGTATATGCAAATTAAGAATGAAAACTGGTTGAGAAACTTCATATATAGCGTGACTTCCTTTAAACAGCTTGTGCCTTTGAACATCCTTGCCTTCAACTTAGGCAGCCGATCTTTCCTCGGCTAGTTTTATATATTGACTGGAATTTGATCACTTTTATTTTATTTTAGTTTTGTTGCAAGTCTCAACCTTTTCCCCACGTAAAAATGAGGTTTAGACCACCACTCATATAGTAAAATACCTTTCAGCAATAGAAGCAGGTTCTCTTTTCACGGTGGTGGGAACAACAGGGTTTTTGGCAGTCCTTGCTGGCCAGCTTGATGGGGTAAATTCTAAGCATTTCCTCGTGTCATTTTGTGTCTGTAGGCTTATGAACGATCTTCTGGGCGTGCAACATATACAAGAAGATTTTGAGTAATTCTGGCTTCTGATGATATCTATAGCTCAGTATTTTCTATAGGATTGTGGCTTCTTGGTGCCGTAGTTGGCTGGGAGCTTTTCTCTAATGGCCCTGGCTGTGGGGAGTATTTCTTCGAGGTAAGATCTTGCTAGACATACAGATTCAACAGAGACCTCATTGATGCATATGTTATAATTAATTTCACTATGCATTGATAAAGCTGAAACATGTCATCTGAGTTTGGCGGTTGTAGCCATGGCTGGACTTGCTGCCAGAGGTCTGCAACATGACGAAGTGGTTGGCCAATCTGCTGGCCTTTTCACTTTTCAGATTTGCAACCACCGAACCAGAAGTGAATGTTTTGTAGAGATGGATTTTATGCAGACTGGGATCCAAATAGAAGCAAACCGCAGCTTAGCAGCAAAGACCAGCAGCAGAATCTTACTAGATGGACTGTAAGTAACTACTATGAATACATCTATGCATATACACATTTGGTATATACTGATGCTGGGAGAGAGTAATGCAGGTTTTATTTGCCGGATCTCTCATTAAAAATAAATGAATGAAGCGCTGGTTCTGTGATGCAGAATACTTTTTTAAAATACTTTTCAATTAAAAATAAATTAAAATAATATTTTATTTTATTTTATTTTTTATATCAACATATTAAAACCATCCAAAAACATATTAAGCAAGCTAATGCAAAAACACACACCAATGCCAGCAATGTCTAAGAAGGCAAAAACACACACCTTTAACATGGACTGCTGATCTATGATCCAAGTGTAGCTTCTATGTCATTCCGGATTAGAATAACTCGTACAGCTAACTGAATCTCTCGTCTACGGCTTATGAGTAGCCTCTAAGAGAGATCTTAGCTTTCTTCATCTACAACCGCCCATATGTTGAGAGTATATCCTTGAGTCGTGTTGCTTCATCCTCCAAGTGATCAAAGCTCATGGAACTAGGTATCCTCCACCTCCAGTTTCCAAACTGTACACAGCAATCGAAAAGTTACTATCAGAAAGAGCCATTTCATTTTATGTGAAATTCTTAAAGAAGTACTTTCAAAATACTGAATAAGAAGAAGGTTATAAGTATGTCATCTCAAGTCAAAACTCTTTTGTTTAAAGAAAATGGATATTTGGGAAAACAAATATCCAGGCATATA
>Ga0325414_1002835_pt1 | contig 17832 bp, 10 predicted proteins | sample PopdelMetagenome_8_FD_206183 | JGI IMG/M metagenome (GOLD analysis project Ga0325414, IMG submission 206183) | Populus deltoides microbial communities from Bellville, Georgia, United States - Leaf-PdKOR-R3 | ecosystem: Host-associated > Plants > Phyllosphere > Phylloplane/Leaf | place: USA... | reverse complement strand
GCGGCTTCAAAATAGATCCTCATATTTTGATGTGGCTTTCAATTACATTCCCAGACTATCGATTTAAGCAGCATATCCCAAATTAATAGTAGAGGAAACTTCAATGAATTTGGGTGTAATACAAAGGTTTATGGGTTAGAAAGTTTAATTAATTTTCTAGATAGTTGGATATTAGAACAGCTATTAATTGAAATAAGAGATTAGTTTAGGAGAATTTTTTTAAAAATTATTTTAAAAAATAACCATTATCACATTACTAAATACATTTTTATTTTAATCCATCTAATTTCAGTAATTTTAATGTTAAATAATAAAATTAAAAAAAATACTAGATTAAAAAAAACAAAGGCATTGTTCTACCTCTTTTAATTTTTTGTTTAATTAAATTAAATTTAGTTTTAGTAATTCTTGGAGATGATACCAAAAAACACACGTCTGGCTGTTTTACATGCCCTTTTGTCCCTTCGAGGCACGATCATATCCCCAACAGTAAACGTAACTTGAATCTGCTCAATTCAATAAATGGTCTTCAAATGGAAAATCAGCACTGATGAGCTTCTTTCCCTCATCCTCGATCTGTTGACCTAACTCAGGGCGATAGCTTCGGTTGGGTTTTCAACTGTCTTTTTGCTTCTTGTAATGCGGGTTTAGGACACGTTCTTTTAAATTTTAATGTTTTTTTATTACAAATTATTATTTTTAAATATTTTTAGATTATTTATGTGCTGATTTTAAAAATAATTTTTTTAAATAAAAAAACATCATTTTAATACATTTCTAAATAAAAAAACACTTTAAATCGTAACTGTTACTACTAGTAGTAGGCTAATTACGACTAACTGATTTGAGATTTGACAAGATTGAGGTCTAAGGTTGTTGAGTTAATAATAATCTCGGGTTAATTTAGATTAATTAAAAATAATTTAATTTTGAATAAAAAAAAACTAAGATACCATCATTTTTAATAAATTTTTTTAAAACACTTTTTAAAATGAATTCCATTAAATCTCACTCCAGTTTACTCATGTCAACTAGTTTAAGTTGATTTATTGGATTACTAAGATTTAACTAAATTAATATTTAAAATAATTTTTTTGAAAAAACCCATCTAAGACTAGACTCCAGATAAGTCGATCACTGGATTTACCTATTGAGTGCTTAGATTTCAAGTAAAAAATAGGCAGAACAGACCATTTGAAAACCATATACACAGTATCGTTAACTTGAAGGTCATGATTCCTTTGAATATATTTAGCATGTCTGTAGGGCTTGAAGAGAAGAAAGAAAGGCATGCTTGTAAGATAAGTGCGTCTCCTTTATTAACAACTTATAAATTAACCACCCTAATTAAATCCCTATGTTATTAATTGCCTAAATAAATTTACTTGGTTAATAAAAAGAATTCCATTTTTTCCGATGCACAACAGCAAATCAAAGACCACCGCCGCCGAGATCACGTTTTGGGATTCATGTTTGGTCTTGTCCTCAGAAATTTGTCTCATCCTTGGCCATGACATTATCTAGATACAAAGCCCTTCACAACCAAGTCAAGTTCAAAACAACAAGATGCGAACCCATTTGTGGCATGCATTATCAATTGTGTCACGAACCGCATCAACTCTTTGACTCTCTCAGTATAAAAAAGCAACAGAATACGTAAGGAAAATATATATGAATCTATAATATATATACATCAGACATTTATTATATGTTGATAAACAGAACTAATGCATACCAATTTATTATATCTCGTTGCATGAGGCTTGTACTGTTGGGTTTTCTAAAATACATATAGACAATGAAAATTATAATTTTTTTTTTTAAATAAGAGTCTTAAAAGTCTTATTAGATAGATCTAGAGTTGTTTAGAGTTTATAAGAAGGTTACTTATAGATCAGATATTCTTTTTTACTTTGAATATTTGCTTCAGACAAGGTTGTCACAAACTGCAAGTCGTTGAAGTTTCCAGCTTCTAAAGGTAATCCACATGAATCACCAATGAGAAATATTCTACATTCTTTTAGAAGAGAAGAATTGATATACCTTATAGTGTTAACTCTTTTCTTTTATGTTTTAGGTGTTTACATATTGTATTCTATTCACCTCTTTTTATCACAGGAAATAAAAGGCATAACATTCTATTTATAAGAAAACATAAAAAACCTTATAAATGACAAAATATCAATTTGCTCCTTAAATAATATCATATATATTATTTAAAGCTAAGTTTAGAAATTTATTCAATGAAGTCCTTAGTTGATTGTTTCTAGATCTAGAATTATAATCCCTTGTATTAATTACATTCTAATCCTCGATTTCTAAAATTTATTTAGAATCAAGTCACATTTGATTAATCATCTCATTTTAATTTCTAAACAATGATTCTTATATGTGTGAACCATTAAGTTTCTTAATATGTTGGACCAAATATAAATCACAACCCTAAAATAAAATAGGATTAATTTTTTTTTTTATCAATTCAACAATTGATTGATTTATATTTGAATATTAAGTATAATGTCTAGCAACCTGTTATGATCCCTCAAATATTAGAAAAGTTATAAGTGATTTGATTTAACATTTTAATGACTAGTTTCTTAAGTAATTATTATCATTTCTTCAACAATGTTCTGATTTATACATTATAGCATGGAGTGTATCTTCTCTGTCAAATCATATTTGTTTTCAACACCATAGTCATTGATTCTTTGAATAAGATTGAATTTTTTTTCAAATCTCATTTCACTTTATGCAATAATTTACAACCAACACTATTTGAGAATAGATAAAATATTTTTTCTAATTCATATAGGATGATGAACCTTCTTTTAATTATTTAAATATATCCATATAGGTCATGTTATCCATATAGTTCATATTGATATGAACATGCTAATCCATGTAGACATCAACTGCAATGGTGGGATGCTACTCTTCAAAAATTCAATCTCTCCCTACATGCAACTAGTTGATATAATCTAAATATATTACCAACTAATTATCGTTATTTCTACCTCAATAATTGATCACATGCAACTCGAATCAACATCAACCATGATATGTTCATAGAATCTAAAATGTCACATCACACAATCACAGCAATGCAACTCAACTATCACAAAGTAGTGCACTTGGATCATTGATCTCCATATGTCACTATACTAAATGCAAATTGGAGGAGCTGTTTGTATCACACCCTCTATGTACGACTTCCATATAACTTATAAAAGCAAGAAATCCATATACCATATTATAAACAATTTGATGTAAAAAATAATATTACAAAAATAAATAAAATGAATGTCATAACTTACACCTGATGAGACTGCTGCGCTTCTAACTCGTTGTGGTAGAATGACTGAATGCAGGTTGGATTTTCACAAAATCTTTTATGCTCTCACCGATTGACATGATAAACCACAAATTCACTGAACTTCTAATGGGAGTTGAATCCAATATCCGTGTCCAGCATCTGGCCACCCCAACCTCTCGACTACCAACGTGTAGATGCTTCAACTAGCCAATTAAAATAATTATACTTGTATAAATAATAAACAAGTATTTTAGAAGACATACTTATTTCATAATTGCTGTAGCTTCCACTCCATGCCATTTCGATGCCCAACATTTCATCCATTAGTATTTCTTGCGTTGCAAAGAGAATGTTTCATTTTGTTACCTGGAGAAGCCGTTCAGGTATCATGCTGATGTAAAACAGGCAGGACTTTCCAGTTACAACTTCAAAAGTCTAGAGTGCCAAACTTTTGGATTGATGAGTAACAGTAATCTGCCAGACTGTCAAGGAAAGATGGATAAAATAGCTCTCAGGACAATTAAAGAATAACTTGGGCAAGAAACATGAAAGAAAAATGAATGAATCTTGTTCTTGTTGCTGCTTTTTTGAACCCCACTATGACCTTGTACAGAATGTACATCGGAGGTACAAAAATAAAGGTTATTCAGGGGAAAAAAAATCATTAAAGCTTCTTCCGAACAACTCATTTCCACAGTTCTTCCATTGGGATCCCACGTTCACGAGCAACATCACTGAACTGCCTCATTTTTTGCACTGCAACAACTGTGGCTCTCGCATTATTGAGCGCATTCTTACTCCTAAGTTGTTTTCCCAGCACATTCTCAACACTTGCCATTTCGAGAACAATTCTCACAGCACCTCCAGCAGTCACTCCGGTACCAGGTGAGGCAGGTCTGAGCATCACCTTTGCTGCCCCAAAATCTCCCTCAGATCTGCCATTCAGTTGTTAAAAATGCTTAGTTACTAAATTAGCTAATTTGGAACTGTTTGCTCCGTTATATGAAAACCCAAATAAGTAAAATGCAAGGCATGCTATTGTGGGCAGGTTAAAAGAGGAGTATTCTTGTGAATTATGCATCTATCATGCTCCAATATCTTTATCATGCTCAAATCTCTACCAAAAAGGCCCGGGACATGGTCTAGTCTCATAGTCAATGAAGGTGTTTCTTTTCTTAACAATTTCACTATATTATCAATGCTAGATAAATGACAGCAAAACTCACACACACAAAAAACAGTTCACAGTAGAAGAGAAAATGGAAATCAATGCAGATGCATATCCAACCTATCATCAGGGTGTATAACTTGATAATATATGAGCCAATCAACTTGAGATGATATACTATATTCATTTTGACCTTCTAGGAATACCCATCCTATTTCAGAGCATATAACTTGAAAAAATATAGAGTCAATCAACTTCAGATGATTTATATTCATGTTTCACCTCCTAGGCAACTCGGTTCTACAACAAGATAGAAGTTCAGAAAACTCCCCATAGACCTGCAGTTTTATTTTTAAGAAATAAAGTCTTAATTTGAAATTTTAAAAAAAAAGGAAAAAGAAAAAAAGCACAAAAGTTTCCAAAAATTCAAAAATGCCTAATTTGCACTGAGACACAAGGAATGATGAAAGCCAGTGCTTTCAGTAAATCAAATTAGACTTTCAAAAGCGATGTTGATGCCCTAAGCTTCCTATAGGCACCCAATCTAAACACACATCAATTAACAGCTAGTCTTAAACCTATATCCCAGATTAACGAATCACCAAACCCTCCAAAGCAACTCCAAATCCTATATACTCACCCAAGACATTTTCTGTCATAGAACATTATACTTACATGTTACAAAAATAGTTAATAACCCTTGATTCTAACAGCTCCCATCTCTAAACAGCCAGAAAACACCTACAATTCTTGCAGCCTTAATTCTAACATCTCTCATCTCCAAACTGCCAGAAAACACCTCTAATCCTTGCAGAAATTCCACAAATCAAGTCAGCCTTACTCGTACAGGAAACTTGAATGACATGTCACAGCCAACTTAACAATTCTTCATATATTTGGTTTTCCACATTCTATCTCAAATGCGATTATGCAAACTATCCATCTCCAAAATAGCTGCATGTTCTCGGTCAGACTTAGTTCTCCAATACAAAAAAGTTAAATTTCACAATCAGTCAGAGCCTAAAATCCTTAGAACCAACAAATCCAAAACTCACTTAAAACCAAAGAGTCAATAAAATTAACCGAAAAGCCAAGCCTTCACACTTAAACAAAAATAAAAAAGAACCAAATGCAATTACAATCCTTAGAATACAAAACCAACATTCACATTATCAATAAACATAATAAACCACATGAAAATAACAAACCGATAAAAATATTAAAACTTTCAGGATAAGAGATATACCTATGAGGAAAAGTCAACTACTTTGTCATAGGTACGGTAATAATATTTCTTCTAGCATTAAGAGCTGATTTTTGGACAGCAGCAATAGCTTCCTTAGCTTTTCCAACTCCAACCCCAACTTGACCTTGTTTATCTCCAACAACAGCTCTAAAATGCAACTGTTTCCCTCCTTTAACAACCTTAGTAACTCTCCGAACTTGAACAACTCTGTCATCTAACCCATCCTTAATTTTCTCTTTCTTTGATTTTGAGCCCCACCCACTAGTTTTTTTAACCTTAGAATCCATTACATAAATATCTTTGCCTAAAAAACTAACTCCACTATAGGCAGGACCATAAAGTTCCTCATAAGCTGCAGCTATTTCTTCTTCAGTTTCCATTGGACCTTCATCAAAAGGAGGGTGGAGGAATGTAGTCTTCAGGTTGGGTTGGTGGGTCAAACACAACTTCTTCTTCTGGATTAACATTGTCAAAGAAGGAAGTGTCAATGTCACTTGAATTGGCTCTTGCGATTGTTGTTATGATTTTGGGGTGTGAAGAGAAGAGGTAGAGAAATGGGGATTTGGGTGAGAGAGAAAAGGAAAAAGGGAGTTTGGTGGTGGGTTTGAGGAGGGAAAGGCGAGGAGTGGTGGTGGAGGTGGAGATGGAGGTGGTAGTTGTGTCGAGGGAGAGGGAGGAGAGAGTTACAGCGGTGGTGGACATTGGTGTGCGTGGAGGACCAAGGGGAGAAGGGAAGGAAGGCTTATCCCAAAAGGAAGGATAAAGAGCAGATGGTGTTGAGAATTGACGAGGTGAAAGGAGAGTGTAAAAATTAGGAGAAATACAACTCGGTCCCTCATTTATACATGTAGTTTCAATAAAGTTACCAACTGTTTCAATTTATCAAATTTTAGCAGTATTGTTAATTAACAAAAAGCTAAAACGCATTGGAAAAATACTATAATTATTAAATTTCGACCAGTCCGATAGATTGATTAGATGGCTGAACTCAAGGTTCTCAAAAACAGACTTTTGACACGATATAAAAAATATAATATAAACTTAAATCGTAAAAACAAATTATTGAATCATAAAATTATAAATAATTTTATTTTTTATATATAATTCAAATATCTTAAAATAAAAGATTCAAATAAAAATTTATATATAATTTAAACACCTTAAAATATATGATTCAAATAAAAATTTATATATCATTTAAGTAATTTAAAAATATAATACAATTATTTTATTCATTTATGTCTATAGATTTTTATTAACTACCTATTAACAAACTTAAAATAAATAATCTACAGTCATACGAAGGTGGCTACACCTAACTTATAAAACTATAAGGAATAAGAACTCCAGTAACTTTGGTCTGGAGCTTAAATTGTATGCAAGGAACAAGATTTTTCACAATTATCTAAAGAAAGATCAGCGAGCAACAATCCAATTCTAACCATAGTTAGATTAAATACTTGGAAAGGTGGGGAAAAAATGAAAAATATATTGTGCACTGGTCAGTATATAGCACTGTCTTCACCTTTTTAGACACTCATTTCTCACTGTCATTTCTTGATCCCAAAAACCAAGTACTTCATGCCTAGGGCTACTGCTCTTTTCAATCTTGAGAAAATAAATAAATACCTGAATAGACAAGCATATTATTCGAAAGAAATTCATAAATTGAAAAGAAAACAAAAAAAATGAGCAATAATGTAAAATGATCCTTAGCCAGTGCATGATGGAAAAAAAATAAAAAAACAAAACTATAGAATAACTTGCAATTGCTGGTGGAGAGGACGCAACTGTCTGGAACTCACAGTGGTTGGGGAAAAGAATGCAGTCGATGATGAAAAAAAATAAGAGGGTTATTGGTGGTGGTTGATTGTTGAATGACTGAGAGAAAGAAATTAAATGAGACTAGGGTAAATGTTGTATAGGTGGTTGGTGCTGATGTGGAGGGTTGGACTGGAGGTAAAATTTGATGCAATACATATACTTTAGTGACTTCGTAAAATCGGTTTTAAAATTATGATTTTACTTGATTTTATCTGATTTTACCTGATTTTATCTGATTTTACCGATTTTGCCTGATTGTAGTCCGATTTTAACAATTTTCGAGTTTTCAAAGCGATTTCGCACGTTTAACCTGTGTTGACTCGTAAAATTATATGATTTTACGAGTCAACTCGCGATTTTAACAACCTTGGCTGAACTAACATAGTTATTAAATCCGAACCGATCCGACAGGTCGACTTAATGGCTGAACTGATCTGAGTAAGGCGAAAGGCTAGGATGAACAAAAACCCGACAAAACTCAGTTGACCCGCCGGGTTGATCCATGACCCGACAAAACCTGGTTGAGACCTTTTTTTTTCAAAAGTGTTTTTTTTCCTAGTCAAAGACCCCTCTTTTTTTAGATATGTTTTAGTTGATTATTAACTTTTTCAAAGTTCACTATATAAATACTAGAAGAATATTTTATTTTTTCAATGTGAGATTTGAAACTTTTTAATATATATATTTTATGTTTACAAGAAAAAAGTTATGTTTTTTAAATGTGGGATAAAAAACCTTTTTGATTTAAATACTTCAACTTAAAAGAATAATATAATAGCATAATATTTTTTTAATGTGAAATAAAAAACATTTGGAAATAATAATTTAAACTTTATTATTTATAACATTAATAACCTATATTCACATGGATTGTTTCTTAATTTTTTTATATGAAATATTAAAACTTTAAATACATATTTTTAAATTTTTTTCGAGTTGATCCAGGTCAACCCGTATAACTTGAAACCCGACTCTTTAGTCGGGTCAACCCCGGGTCGGTATGATAACTATGGAAAATACTGTAGGAAAGACTGTGTACACACTCTTAAATCACTATTCATTGTTGTAGTGGAATTACATTTGTGACCTTATAAGCAGATAAAGAAGCCAAATTAGACCGAGTTATTTTGGTATTTTTTCTATCACCAATTAGTTGTTAATAATTTTTTAATAACTAATAAGCCATTAAAAGAGACTAAGCTGCTCCCAACACCAAATCCTCATTTTTTAAACCACAGAAAAAAGAAATGTAATTTTATTATAGCAACGCATAGTAAATTATATATCTATTACTACAATGAAAAACCCAATATATTTTGTTTAATATACACACACTTTTTTTCAATAAATATCAAAAGAATTTATTTTTTTATGGTAAATATACTATATATACTCGATAGAAATTGATTATAAAAAAATAACAATGTGGATCATCATCACCTCTATAAGTCAGAGAATGAAGGATTAAAAATTACCTTGTATATAAATATAAATAGAGCTTGGTGTGTGTGTGTGTGTGTGTGTATTGAAAAAGACCCTCAGCTTTGCTAACAAATGAGAAATTATTCCAATTGAAAAGGATTATTTACTTTTGAAACGCACGCTATTACAGAAAAAATCCTCAAACATACAAGGAACACAAATTTCTTCTCCTTTTCTTTTCTTGCTCTTCCTTTTCCTCGGCTAAGAAAAAAAAAACAAAGAAACTTCTAATATCCAATACCCTTGTTAAAAATGAATGTATCAGTATACTATCAACAACTGATTACTCAACCTTTTAGTTGCATCAACCATGCTTTGACAAACTGCTGTAACCCCATCTTCTTTTATGTCATGAATCTTGATAGCTATTGTTAATAATATTCTAATGATCATAGCGAAAAATTGTAGCTATGGACATCAGGGAGCATACCAAGACCAGTATAGCAGTCATCTACGTCATGAGAATCATCTACCGCCTTCATTTTACCATTTGGCGGAGAAGTTTGCATAGCTGCAGATGCTGGTTGGGTATAGGTACTAATGTTGTTGAAAGGATTGTTGTTAAGTTCTAGTTCGTTTGTATATGAACAAGAAAAGTCCATAGGCACAGCTCCAAGGCTGTTAGCTTCTTCTTGTTCTTTATTCTCAAGTTGTTCTGCAAGTAATGCTAAAGATGTATATTCTTCATCCCCATCTTGCCACATATGTTCTGTCAGGTGGTTACAGTTGTGGCTCTTAGGGTGTGGTGTTTGAGCTAGGGCTGATTCTGGTCTCTGCACCTTTGTGATAGAGAAATACTGCTTCCTCGCACGACAAAAGACATCAAAAAGTTATTCATGGCTTTGCATTTACTGAACATTTATTCAAAAAATAATCAGGCAACATTAACATATATAACACTTCACTCAATTAAACACAATCTAAATCTAAAGATTGCTCGAGGCAGATCCTTGTCTTGACTGCCTCATCTGGGTTATCCTGTTAACCCACTAGTGCATGTAAGGCCCTGGACGGCAAAACGGGCCAGTCCTGGACCCGAGCGCTGCCTTTAGCGAGCCCAATCTAAAAGACTGCAATTTTCGCACTAAAAAGTTTGTGTTTCAAATCTTTTTTCTATGATTATACGATACACTTATGTGTTTTTCTTTTAGATGATAAAAAAGGCATTCTTTGTAATGTAATGTAATGCAATGCCATGCCCTACGTGTTCAGCAAAGGTCCTGCCGAACTAGCTAGAAGGACCGTTTCCTCCTCGGCCCCACAAGATAGCACACGGGCCACACAGGTGAGTGTCCAAGTTGTATATGGTAATGCAGTTCTATTACCAGCACATCATCAGTTAAGTTTTGTCTTTTTCAGCACCATTAGTGTGTCTTTATCCCTTCATATCCTTCCAAAGAATGTGTCAGCGTCATTGAAAAAGTCAAGGGCAGCGTTGTCACATAGCTAAACAAACTTGTGCGCGTTAGAAAATTCAAATCCCACTTTTAATTTTTGGACATAATCTAAATTACCAGTGTCATTGCAGTAATTAGGTAGATAAACTCACGAGATTCTTGCTCTCGTCCTCGTAAAGTGTAAGGGAATCTCCAGTCTCCAGCCCATGTCGCTTAACGAATTCTCCTGTGGAATGCAAATTAAAGAGATTTGAGTATTAGAATGAAATAGATACAAAATAAAAACTTGGACTAAACCAGAAAGAACTGAAATTAGCTGTGAGTTTACCTGTATTTTCAAGAACATACATCCTGCTTTTGTTGTTAGTCCAGAACCTACGTTACCAACAGACAAAGAACTTGTCCTCAATGGGAAACAGAACTCAAAATCGCAGTTTAAAGGAAAGAAGGAGAAGAACGAGATGGAGTATCAAAATGCTCACTTTAACTTTAAACCCCACTCTTGGTTAGAGTATATATCTCTGAGCACAAGTAGGATTCCTTCTTTATCATGTAGAGGAGGAAGATTTTCCTCTACCTCTCTCTGGATTGACATGCAAGAAGAAATTTAAATATTAGATGTTACCATTTCTGTAAGAAACACAGGAAAATGAAAAGGAAAGGATAATTTCAATCTTTAACATTTCTTGTTTCTGTGCTCAAATCGAGAAGTCAGGAGGAGATTAGTTATTGGGCAGTCTTAAATCACATTCATGTAGCAGTGTTCATTGACAGCAAGTCAAACATGGGTAATGGTTGGCTATTTTGCCTCGTTTTCTGTCATTTTAGAAGAAAAGAAATGATGAAAGAAAGGAACAGAAATCAAAGCAACCAAAAAAATATGCATACAATCACAAGGGACTAAAAATAACATCATTCATATCAAGAGAACCATACCTTTGGAAGGACAATTCTCCCAAGAGACCCAACATCACTATTCTTCAAGTCCTTCCTAAGCAACGCTCTCAGTTTCTGCGCCGCCCAAACAAGAAAAATTCTTAAAGGACTCAAAAAAGGTTACAGATAAAGGCAAAACGCATGAGTAAGCAAAATACATGATTTGACAAGAACGCACCTTGTTATCTGGTGTTAAGAACTCGAAAAGATCTTTGCTAGTGTTGGTCCTGCTGTTTTGGCCATCAGTACCAGCACCATGCAAAGCCAATCTACTCGCATCCGTTATTCGAGTCGAACTAGCTCCAGAAGAAGAAGCTCTACCAAGCCTTCTTTGGCGTGCAAGTCTTCTCATGCACCTTGCCACCTTGGTCTTGTATGCATCTAGAGCTCTCCTTTCTTGCTCTAATTGCAACGCATTAGGCTGCAAAATGCACGATCTTTGCATTTCAATTGCATGTTGGCCAACCATGACAGGATAGAAAGGATCTGCAGCTGGTGTATACTGGCTACGCTGGTCTAGAGAATCTGTGGATGGAAATTGCGTAGTTTCACAAGGCGGTGTCGTATAGTACTGTGGTGCAAAATAGTTTGACTGAGTTAATGAGCTTGAAGGTGTTGAAGGGTAGCTCAATGGTCCATATATAGAGGAGAACTGGGAATTCTGAGGACAACCCATCATTACTGAGCTAGCATTTGTGGTAGTGGTGGTGTTGCCTGAGTTGGTTGATAAAGTGGGAAAAACGTTCTCCATATTATCAAAATGGGCAGAGGAGTGAATGATGAGTCTTCGGAGCTGTGCACGTAATCAGAGAGAATCCTGTGTTTGTGTGGGTGGGTGTGTGTGTTTAAGTAGGTGTTTTGATTTCTAGTGAAGGTAAAATTGGTTAGAAAGGGTTATGGAGAGTGCAAGGTGCTGCCAGTCGAAACAGCCCAGGTGTTAAAGAGCAAGATAAACGCGTCAAGAAACGCAGTGGGGTTGGATTGTAGAGATAGGGATGAAAGGCCATGAAGAAAGAATAGGAGTCTGAAAGGAGAGTGCCAATTGCGTGAAGAGGGTGACAAGTGGCCGGAGGATGCTGGTTTTGGGATACCCAACTGACCAGTGAGGAACTTGAGACAGAGAGGCATAGGTTTGAAACTTGGCGCCAGCTTTGGTTTAAATATGGCTGCCCATGGCCAAACCTTGCACAGAAAACCATTCTATAATGGCTAAACCAATGCATTGATGACCAAATGCCAACAGTCAACGCCCTCCCTCTCTATATGCCATCTTTGCCAGTCTCTTTCCCTCCACAGCACACTCTAATGCCAGTGTGCCTAGAGTTATGTGGTTAGTGAGAGTGTTCAGTAGTAGGAAAAGGTAAGCCTGAAGCCTGTGCACTATGGTAATTCCATTATTGTCTATTCTCATGCACAGAGATTCTAGTGCCTCCCATAATTATAAAGAATTAACTGGAAAGACGAGTTACTTCCAGTCTGTTTCCACTTTCCATCTCTCGGAAAGCACCAACTCGGCATCTTCTGCTCTTTTGGCAATTTCTCTCTGTTAGCTTTGTTTTATTTAGCTCAAACATTCACTGCTAAGTACTATTCTAGTCAGTTATAGTAAATATTATATTCCAAATTTTTATAACTAATTAAGGGGTTATGTAATGTTTGGAATGTGAGTAAAAGAGGGTAATAATGTTTGGAATGTGAGTAAAATTGAGAGGTGAAAACTGAAATTGCAATTTGTTTGTCATGGTTTTCAGCCACTCCCTTGGTAGTCATCAAGTTGGTCAAGGACTCAGGACCAAGTGCATCCTGCATCAAGTGAAAGTGTACTTATGAGCTTAGATTTAGACAAGCAGAAAACATGCAGTCGATATAGGGATCGAGTGACTAATGTGAGCACCACTCTTTAAAATGGCGACAAGGCCATGCCATATAAGATATTAAAAGAAAGTTTGATTAGTCACTAAAACTTTAAATTAGTCAGCCAAGATTTAATAAAATGGCGATGAGGCAGTGATCGTACAAGTGAATTATTACTAAAATAATAGGCAAATCATCTCAAAGCAGCAATCATTATTATAACCAAACCATGAAAAAGAAAGTAGTATGATGTACTACTCATATTTGCACACAGGCACACGCGCATGCAGAAAATAAGAAACAAAGACATGCCGAGATATATTTGATTTGTCTCTTGAGACATCTACAAAAAAAGTACCATATGAAAATCATAAAACAGACTATTCTTTCAGAATCAGTGGTCAAATATGCCAAAAGAGTTGATATGAGGTGCCCCAGAAATTGGACAAACAGGAATAAATTGGGGGCCGTATATCAATATGAATGCATAGGAGTTAAAATGATTTGATCAGTAAGGGGATAAAAGTGCAAGATGTGGATTATATAAATAAAATTTTCTTGATCAGATCTCTTCGCAGGTCATTGAGCATTAACATTACTAGGCTATGCTATGTCCTAAAAGAGTCACCTTGGTTGAGTTTGCTGGCAGCTCCTTCATGGTTTTCAACAGTTGAGAATGTCCACTGCTTAAAGTTGCTTCTATTTGCAGGCTGCATTAGATATAAACAAGACAATCAATCCTCTTATCAACATCAATGTGACATAACCTGTGATTTCATTCCACTATGCAAAAGAAACCAGGTGCTTAGGTGCCCCCATGTTTCTTGAAGATCACCTTTCATGTCATTTTCATGGAATTAAAGTTCATGCAAATATATTGATTTCTAATGTGCCAAAAAAAGATTTAAAATAGAAAGATCTATTACCACATGAAAATCTCACTGCCATTTGAGTTATCTATTTTTTTGGGAATCCATGCATCCCTCTGATTCCAACAAATAAAAGCAGTAACTAACATCATTAGGGAATTCTTTTTATTTTTGTAAAACTCAGCAGCCTCATGTAATAAAGGCGCTATTTACCCCAGATTCAGCATTACACACTGTAAAAGTAGCAAAAGTTATGCATTGAAACTCTTTTCTTATTCTGCTATTGCAAATGGAACACAGAAAGTTGTTTGTATAAGTTGCCGTGCATTGAAGCAGAGGAAACCACCAATTATAAACAGAAACTGATATAGACACAAGGTTAAACATTGTTTCCCATGTATGCATGTAATGGTAGACCAAAGTTTTCCTTTTATACTGCTAAAGACGGAAAATCTCCAATTTTAAGCCAAAATGATACATGAATTTGTGCAAACAAGGCATGTTTAAATCATAATCACATATTTTAGAACTCCCATGGTTGCTTTAAGAAGTAATATTGAAATTAAAGTCACTATCATTACTTTCCAAGTTTGTCAAAAGGCAATGACAGTTTTTTTTCTAAAAAAAAAAAATTTGCACCTAAAACCGTATCCTGCTTCAACTACAAAACATATCTTCTGCTGGGAGAAAATATTTAGGCCTCCTACCATCTTCATTCATGCCATTATTTTCCCAAAGTTTCCAATCAGACCCTTCACCTTGCATAGCCATGCTTGAATTACATGTAGAAAGAAAAAGAAGAGCAAGTTTGACAAGGATGCCTAAAAAGTAATATCAGTGTCTGAACTCACCAGAGAGATTTATTGTCTTAGGTGAATCAGGAATACTATCTACGTATTAAAATGTTTTAACCATATATAAAAGCAATCCAACATGAAAAAAAAAAAAAAAGAGATTAGCTGAAGATTCAAATAATAGGAAAGAAAATGGAACAAAATTTCTTCATGAAATCTACTTAATAGAGATATGAAGGACACATTAAGCACTTGATGGACATTATGATCGCATCTTTATTTGCACTATAATAATGATAAAGCAATTTAATTGGAACGATCTTTGCATGCATGAAGCATAATGCAGAACTAGAGCATTTGACTTACAGAGCAACTTCAGCAAGACTCTGGAAACTATAGCAAGGAAAACTCTCCATGTCAGCAAATGAAAATAACATTCATCGCCATTATGAATCTAATGGTTTCTTAAATTGAAAACTTCAAGAATTTTGTAAGCAGAAAAGGAAGTCTAGCAATAACAAAAGTGAAGAAAGGAAAGATGGATGGATATATTTGCAAAGAGACTGTGGGCAACCAGTGTTTATATAGAGTGGAGAAGAGAGCCTGCATGCAACTGCAAAAGTGTTGATCCAACACCTGCGTGTTGCCGTGTCAATAGCTGCAACAGTCGAGAAGTTACTGCTAAACACGTCGAATAATGGCCAAAACATCATGCTCTAAACGACAATTTAAGAGAGATGGAATGAATTTATTATTCACGTCCGCAACTTTATTCGCATTTCCATTCAAAATCAGTAAATAGCTTCAACAACATGCAGATGGGCAAGAACATCAAGGAATCAGAAATCCAACAAAGCCCACTCGCAGTTTGTCTTCATCGTTGAGGTTGAATAAACCTCTAGGAAGATATAGCATGAGAAATGGAGGGAGAAATCAATGATCAGAAAATTATTTAACAAATATAATTTCGTGCAATAGTTCTGCATACTCTAAGACTGCATTGGGGCGTGTATAGCATCAAAAATGTAACCGTATAATAGTTCTAGTTATGCTAGAAGTGGAAAGGAGCATTAGTGAACTTAACAGATAGCAAGAGGTCTGGAAATGCTAATAGGAAGCATTAAAAGCATAATTGGATGGACAATAAAGAATGCATGTAGTAGATCAGCATATTCATCTTCTTAGAGAAAATTTCTCAACATTTAAGTTTTCAATTTCCTATAACATTCAAGACCAGCATAATTAGAATATTAATTGACAGAGTATCCTTGAACTTTAATTTCATCAGCACATCAATAGAATTTCCACATTAGATTCAGAAAGCTCCTTTTAAAGTCTCCATTGATTATTCAGAACTTTGGCTTTAAAAGTTTTACTTTGCATCTTTAATAGGCTAGTCAGACTAATAGGGCCTCTTTTTCATTGCAAGGCCAAAATACTGGTTATATATTATCACAAAACAAACTCAAACAAAAATCTTACAATGGCTCAAAAGAAACAATCAGGTTAGTTTGGGCTACAAGGAACTTCCACATACCCCATTAACTGATAGAGCAATATGAATAAAGAGTTCCATTCCAAAAGGGTCTTCATTTTCAACACTTCTCTTCATTGTAGGCTATTTGGATCACATCTACAATAGTGTGAGGCACTCCATTTAAATTCAAGAAGTTTTCATCTTCTGATCCGATAACAAATTAGACAGCCTAGATCCAATTCTTTCTTTTGGGACTCTTTTGCACCCAACTAAGAAGCTACAACTGAACTTGTTGCTTCAGCTAGCAAAAACAAAGTCTCAACAGTTCCAGCTCATCTTAAAGTATAAATACTCCTTTAAGTTTTGCACCCCTTAAGGATTTCATTTGTCAGCCATCAATAGAACAAGAACCAACTACCCTAACTTACAGCAATAACAAGTTAATTGAAATGATGCCTTACAAGATTTTCCAGGGCATTCAACAAACTAATTACTAAGGCATTAAAGATTTACGTAAGCACTAACATTAAAGGAAAAACTCATGAATTCCTCCCCCTTTCACTGCAACAAATAAGTCCCAACAAAATAATGCATATCAACTGCTTGTAAATTTGCCTGAAAGCAGAATAATCTGGACCCCAACTACAGGTGAAATAAGAGTTTGTTAATGAATACTTGTGCAATGCAATAACTTCGAGGAAAACAGCTACCTAGACTATGAGTAGAGACAGCCCATAGCATTCCCCTGACTCCATAAATATGGATATCTTTTCTTAATTTCATCCATGGTTGAATTATGTGATTGACTGAGTTACTTAATAATTTTTCCTAGAACCCACCAAGATTAAGAAGCCAAACTCGGATTTGGCTTGAACTTTGACCAAAATAAAGGCAAAGTGTTGCTGGACTCCACTCAACTTGTATATGACCCATTTTAATATATATGCCTAATACAATTGAGACTTTCATTTAGTGAAATTGTTTGATGACATGATGCCAGATAGCTTCATGGAAAGAATGTACAAAAATAAAAACCAATAAAACCCAAATTAAATAAAAAGAACAAAAATAACAGAGATAAAAAAAGTGAAAGGGACTGCAGAGGAGAAATTGTGATAGCGAGTGGTACCTGAAATTGGTGATGAAAAAATGGAGTGTTGTTGCAAGGCATGCATGTGTCAGTCTCCCTAGTAAAATTGCTGTAACGGTCGTGGAATTTTCTGCGAGCAGTAGAAACTTGGTATGTAACTGACAGCTACAAGTGTTTTGGGCTAATGGATTGGAGTAGCTTATGAATTCGACAACCTAAAAAGGGCTAAAATTGCATGTATTATCTTGTCTCTTGCTAACGGCCCGAGGTGATCAGATTTGAAGCAGACGTGAGCGTAGCGAGCAAGTCTTTATTACACCTATTAATACCGAATTGTTTGTTTGTCAGTTTTAAAGTATTTTTAAAAAAATTAATTTTTTTT
>Ga0325414_1002833_pt1 | contig 17832 bp, 10 predicted proteins | sample PopdelMetagenome_8_FD_206183 | JGI IMG/M metagenome (GOLD analysis project Ga0325414, IMG submission 206183) | Populus deltoides microbial communities from Bellville, Georgia, United States - Leaf-PdKOR-R3 | ecosystem: Host-associated > Plants > Phyllosphere > Phylloplane/Leaf | place: USA... | reverse complement strand
TTGTTCGGTCTGCTGGGTTTTGGGAAATGGAGGGATGGCGACGAGTGAGTCACGGCTGGAAAAGAGAAGTGGAAACCTGGTGAGGGTGGCGGCTGTTGTTGGGGTTGTCTAGGGTGAGGGAACGGCTGAAAGGGGAAGCGTTCTGTTCTCCTTCTTTGGGGAAGGAGGGTGAGCGGCTGTGGCTGAGGGGGAGAAGGAAAATCAACGCCCGGGGGCAGGGGGGCGGCTGCTCTTGAAAAAAAGATGGGTTTAGGGTTAGGTTTTTTTGTATTTTTTCTGATGTTGTCAAAATTGCCCCCCCTCTTTAAAATTCAGTATAGCATGGTATTTATAGGAAAAGTTTTGCTAGGTTTTCAAACTAGTCCCTCAACTTTTCCTTTCCTTCTATTTTCCTCTTTTTTTGTAAATTTTGATTTTTCTTATTTTTTTGTATTTTTGAAAGCGAGCAAATATCAACATCGACTCAATACGGAAAATCAATGATTTTAAAAATGACGCGTGAAAAGTTGAACGCGTTTCAAATGTCTTTGAAAATTTAAATTCTTTTGAGACGATGCTAAAAAATGCTAAAAACGATACAAATGTATAAAAAATGTATTTTTTGGATTTTCAATGTTTTTTCGCTATTTTTGGATTTTTCTGAAAATTTATCAAAACATGGGTCAAAAATTGGGTAGCAACACTATGGAGGCTAAAATTCAGGTTTTATTTTGCAATGGTACTTGGTCCTTAGTTCCTTTTCATCCTTTGAAGAATATGGTTAGTAGTCATTCGGTGTACAAGATTAAGTGTCGTGCTGATGGTAGCATTGAGCGCTATAAAGCTCACTTTATTGCTAAAGGTTTTACTTATCAAAAAAGTATTGACGATTCAAAAATATGGTTAAGCAAGCTATTGTTCAGTTGGTTCTCACTATTATTGTTTCTCGAAATTAGAGGATTAATCAACTTGATATTCATAATGTTTTTCCCAATGGGACACTTCATGAAGAATTGTACATATAGCAACCTCTAGGGTTTGTTGATCCTACTCTTTCCCCTCATATATGTCAGCTATATAAGTCTTTATATGGCTTGAAACAAGCCCCTCAGGCCTAGTATACTCATCTGAGTGATTATCTTTATCAATCAGTTCTTGTGCTTCCAAGGTTGATACCTCTTTATTCATTTTGTCTATGGATAATGATATTTGTTATCTTCTTGTTTATATCAATATTCTGCTTAAGGGAAACAATTCAGTCTTGTTAAACCGATTGATTCAGTTGCTAAGCTCAGTGTTTAAGCTTCAGGATTTAGGGGCTACTAATTAATTTTTAGGGATTAACATTCAACCTACTAGTATAGGTATCATGCTATGATAACACAAGTATATTCTTGACATACTTAGTTGAAAATGTATGTCTTCCAGCAAACCAATCGATACTCCTATGTCTACCTCCAAAGTAAATATGTTGTCCAATTTTATATGTTTCTGATTCTATATAATTTCATCAAATTATTGGTACTCTTCAGTATCTCACTTTTACAGGACCAAATATCTATTTTCTGTGAACAAGGTAAGTTTATACATGCTCCGACTGATGCACATTGGGTTGTCGTTAAATGCATTTTTCTTTATCTGAAGGGTATGATTTCTTGTGGTTTGTATATTACTTGTGGCTCATCATTTTCTCTTTATGGTTTTACAAATGCTAATTGGGGTAGTAGTGTTAATGACTATAAATCTATGAACGCTTATCTTATGTATTTCAACAATACACCTATTTCTTGGAAATCAGGCAAACAATGAACGATTGCTCTATCTTTTACTGAGGTTGAGTATAAGGCTTTAGTTGACGAGACTTCCAAAGTCTTATGACTTAAGTATTTATTGATAGATTTGCAAATTACCCCTACTTTTATGTCTACCATTTGGTGTAATAATTTGAGTGCCACTTACTTGTCTACAAATCCCATATTCCATGCTTACACTAAACATATGGAGGTTTATTATCACTTTATATGTGATCAAGTAACAAATAAAGAAATTCAATTTCGCCTTATTTCATCCAAGGATCAACTTGCAGATGTTATTACCAAGCCACTTCTCATTGCATTCTTTGCTCATCTTCAGTTTAAGCTTCGGTTTGAGACTCCATCCTCAGCTTAAAGGTGTGTATTATAAGAAATGCTAATTTATAGGGTGTATATAATAATAACAATAATAATAATAATAATATTTACCATATGTATATATTGAAGCTTGTATTGTAATATCTATATTAACTATTGTATATTACCCTAGATATATAAATAGAAAATGATGGGCTATTTAATTGATTAAATCTCCTATTATTCTCAACTTATTTTCATAAAAAAATATAATAATAGAAGCATGGTTCTTCCTAAACGTCATATGAGAAGAATGAACGATTAGTTACTATAAACTCAAGCTTAATATTCTCTTCTACACGCTAAAATTAAGTTCATTCATGCTTTGACCACTCAGGGTCACGACTATTACTTATGGGTTTAGTGTTTGTTGAGAGTGTAGTAGAGGATATTTTTCAAAGTGCTTTTTGTTTTGAATATATTAAAATAATATATATTTTTTATTTTTTAAAATTTATTTTTAATATTAATATATCAAAAAAATTCAAAAACATAAAAAAATTAATATAAAGCAAAAAAAAATTAAATTTTTCAGAAACATGATTCAATCGCAATCTCATACACCGCTTTACATGCAAAAACATATTACAAACTTAAAATTGGGCTCCCTCAAGGTTTTGTTTCCATGTAAATCCATTTAAGTATCTATCTATTATCTTGCAAAAAGTACAAACCTTGGTACTAAAGTAGCCAATGCCTAAACAAAATGCACCCACTTTATTTTTTTGTTTAATAGTTCTTTTAAATTTATAACCATACTTAACTTCATATTCCCTCAACATATCCCTAAAATGATAAACATTAATGAATATTTTACATTATTAAAAATCAAGGACCCATCAACCAAAAGTCTAAATCTTTTATATTAAAACTCAAAAGGTTGGATCTACATTATTTTCTTGCCCATACAAGTTTCATCCTCATTATTGTTAGATTTATGACTCTGGTATCATTTAATGTTTTTGCCATTATAAAATTACTATTAATATTGTCAATCCATTCATCCTCATCTTCATTCACAAATTCAAACCAACATTACTAAGATGTTCTTTGACACCAACACTACCAATATCATCATCATCTTACTCATTGCATATACACTAACTAATAGAAGTACTCTATTGCTACTATTAGCATCATCATTATAAGTAAGAAAATACTTAATCCTTAAATACATACCTTCGTGAGGTTCACTTGAGTAGTATTGAGGTCTACATTTCGGAGCTGTGTCAACGAACAAGTCAATTTTATTTTCATTTTCATTTTCACGTTCATGCAAAGACAACATCTTCAATGTGGAAGCTTCATCAAAAACTTTATTGCCTTTTCCATCTCGAATTTGAAATTCCTTCGATCCATTATCTTTACCTTTATTGCCTTCTCTATCTTGAATTTCATATTCCTTCGATTTATCAATGACAACTTCCTCGCAGATGAAAAATATGTCTATATATGATATATAGTTAGCGCCATATTGAATTTCTTTGCGGAACACATTGTCAAGGTGCACTTTGAAATTTAGCTCTTTGTATCCTACAAAAAATTAATTAAATATTAGATAAAGATCAAACAAAGCTTAAATAAAGTTAACTGCAAATTGAAAAAAATTAAGGTTAAGGTTCTTGTGAATAGTACTACGAAATTTTTTTAGGGTTTTGAAAATTTGGCATTTTGCCTCCTGCAATAATTAATTAAATATGAGATAAAGGTTAAACAACGATTAAATAAAGTTAATTACATTATAAAAAATAAGGTTTATATGAACAATAACTCATATTTTCAGGATTTTGAAAGAAAAAAAACAATAGTAATTCATTTATAGATGCCAAAAGGTCTTAGATATTCTAAATATTGATGATTTAACAAAAACAAATTAGGATTTTTATGGTTTGGGGTTGACGGGATCATTGTACAAAAATAGGGTTTCTTTTGGAAAATTCTAAATAGAGGTTTAGTTTAGGATTCAACGTACTATCGATATTAACAAAAAAATGAACTTAGTATGAATTTTGATATCTTGATTTGTAAAAAATATTGTTAAGGTTGAATCTCAAACCTGATTTTTTGTGACTTCCAAAAGAGAAGAGAGACAAATGAATTACAAAGGGTAGATTTGTGTTCAATTTGTGTTTGTGAGAAGGGGAGAATAAGTCGTGGAGAGGGAAAGTAAATAATTAAAGTTCGTGCACTCTAATGGGCTGATTTGTTATCTGGGTTGTTGGGTAAATGGTAGAATATTTTTATCTTTTCATTAAAATTTAAATTTTATGTTGATCCTGAATGTAAAATATAATTTATTGAAAAATAAAAGTAAAGTGTTACCGTGCTCATTATTCAGAAATGAAAAGCATCCTTCTTTTAAGAGTAGCATGTGGCACCACCCACCAATCGAATGTGTTGAAAGAAAACATGCTATGAAAGAAAATAAGGGTTGTGGCCATGGGCATTGCGATACAAGAACCACAAATGGCATAGAAGGAGCCACACGAAAACAATGGTTTATTAACTGGCAAAGCCAAGAAAATCTAAGTAAAAAAATCAAAGACTTAGGAATCTATTTAATAAAATATAACTTCAAAGCCAAAAAAGTACTGTAGAAATATAGAATCAGTAAAATAACCAAGTCTCAAACTAGAAAAAAAAAAGAAGTATGAAAATCTTGGGAATCATTTTAAACCAGTGAAAAGCTTAGGTTAAGAGCATGTATAAACAAGAAGACCTCAAAGAAACCCAATGCTGAAACAATGTTAAAGAGGTAGAATATGCATAGACCAATGCTAAAACTGGAACGAACACGCCCAGAAATCTTAGGAACTAGTCTGAAACAATTGAAACCTATACCTAAATAAGAAATAGAATCACATTTAATCTCTAAATAGGGAGGATATCTCTAGATATGAAGCATCTTAGATTGAGTCTCAAGTCAATCCTATAATTATTAGGATATTATTCAAATATAATCTAACATGCTTCTAAAATACATCTATTTAGCATCGTTATTGTTGACAAAAGGAAATTTCGTCCTTCCACGAATTACTTTTGACACATACTAAGGAGGATTTTGTTGCATGAGCAGTATCATTATTGTTTCTAAAGCCTTAAACCCTGGTTGCTTGTGTTTAAAACCACAAGACCCACGCAGCATCGGTCAGCGCAATATTATTATCAATATAATAGTTGAATTACTCGATGATTTAGCCCTGTCCAAGATAGCAAAATAGTTTCAATTTTCAGTACCTTTTTTACTCTTGCTCTGGTCACCATTTGCGGCGGAATGGCCTGCAAAAAACTCTCAACTTGGGTCAAATCAAACCTTCTGGGATTTAAAGCAATACAATGTGTAACAATGCTTTGAACCCTGGTTGCTTGAGTTTAAAACCACAGGACCCAGGGGGCATCGGTCAGTGCATTATTATTATCAATATAATAGTTGAATTACTTGATGATTTAGCCCTGTCCAAGATGGCAAAATAGTTTCAATTTTCAGTACCTTTTTTACTCTTGCTCTGGTCGTCATCACCATTTGATGCGGAAAGGCCTGCAAAAAACTCTCAACTTAAGTCTAATCAAACCTTGTAGGATTTAAAGCAACGCAATTTTACATGGCTCCCGAAAAACAATTAAAACCCGAAAATCGTGATTAACTAATCGGTTAAACAGCTTTCCTTGAGAGCAGATGCTCGAGCGGGGTTTAGCTTATTAATGCTTATCAAATAAAATAAAGGAATGGAAAAGAAAATGTTGCATCAAACATACAACAGTATATCTTCCTAATGGAATATTTGAGCATTGCATATCCACTCTTGAAAGCACTAGGCATCTCAGCAAGGAGATGAAGACAGGTCCTGCCCTGTTCGTCCGTCATAACAAGTGATGGATCCCGTTTGGGCAACGTCAGAGCAGTTTCTGCATTGAAAGTATAATGTCATTTGATTTGTTTCTAATCAATTATAAATTTATGTTGCATCTAATCTTAGATGTTTAGGGATGAATGTGTGTGCAGTGGGAGTGTCTATAGATGTCTTGAGAATTTCATATGAGAGAGCATAAGACAGAAAAAAATTGAAATTTGGGATAACAAAGAGTGACAGCGATGTAGACAATTGATGAAATAAATAAAAAAGAAACACTTAAAGCTTGCTTAAGCTGGAAAAAACCCAGGTCATAACAGGGGGCTGATCTGATACCGAGATAAAATATGAAACTATTGAAACTTATACTTAAATAAGAAATAGAATCATATTTAATCTCTAAATAGGGAGGATATCTCTAGATATGAAGGATCTTAGATTGAGTCTCAAGTCAATCCTATAATTGTTAGGATATTATTCAAATATAATCTAACATGCTTCTAAAATACATCTATTTAGCATCGTTATTGTTGACAGCAGGAAATTGCGTCCTTCCACGAATTACTTTGGAAACTTACTAAGGAGGATTTTGTTGCATGAGCAGTATCGTTATTGTTTCTAAAGCCTTAAACCCTGGTTGCTTGTGTTTAAAACCACAAGACCCACGCAGCATCGGTCAGCGCAATATTATTATCAATATAATAGTTGAATTACTCGATGATTTAGCCCTGTCCAAGATAGCAAAATAGTTTCAATTTTCAGTACCTTTTTTACTCTTGCTCTGGTCACCATTTGCGGCGGAATGGCCTGCAAAAATCTCACAACTTGGGTCAAATCAAACCTTCTGGGATTTAAAGCAACACAATTTTACATGGCTCCCGAAAAACAATTAAAACCCGAAAAGCGTGTTTAATTAATCGGTTAAACAGCTTTCCTTGAGAGCAGATGCTCGAACGGGGTTTAGCTTATTAATGCTTATCAAATAAAATAAATGAATGAAAAAGAAAATGTTGCATCAAACATACAACAGTATATCAGGTTCCTAATGGAATATTTGGGCATTGCACATCCACTCTTGAAAGCACTAGGCATCTCAGCAAGGAGATGAAGACAGGTCCTGCCCTGTTCGTCCGTTATATCATCAAGTGATGGATCCCGTTTCAGCAACGTCAGAGCAGTTTCTGCATTGAAAGTATAATGTCATTTGATTTGTTTCTAATCAATTATAAATTTATGTTGTATCTAATCTTAGATGTTTAGGGATGAATGTGTGTGCAGTCGGAGTGTCTATAGATGTCTTGAGAATTTCATATGAGAGGGAATAAGATTAAGAACAATACCAAAGTGTTGTCCTTCGATGGCAGCATGAAGAATCGGCTTTAAATCTACTTTCTCGGAGTTATCATTCTTTTCTTTATCTAAATATCCTCTCCGGCGGTGCTCTTCTAATAGCTTTCCCTTGGAGATTTGCTTCATTTTTATAACTAAATACTCCACTATTTCTTTCTTACCACATGAAGCAGCTCTATACAATGGAGTCTCCCCAAGCGCGTTTTTAGTCTTAAGTTGCATTGAAGGATGATAATCACCCTGGAGTAAGTGCTCTACTGCTTCCATATTTCCAGCAAAAACTGCTTCATGAAGAACTGTATTTCCATACGCGTTCTGTTTTGTACAGGGATTCCCGAGCATTGGATTTTTATCGGCAATATCAAGTAGAGCTTTAAGCGGCTGAACCTTTTTGCTATACACTGCCAGGTGCAATGGAGTATCTTCCGAAACCGTTATTGGAGACATCATGTACTTATCATCTGTTCCATTGTAAGCTGTTTTCATCGAATCCCAGTCTCCTTCCGAGGCTGCTTTGTAGACTTTCTCCATCAAATCTGGAGGTGTACCCATCTAGCCTTCTCTTCTTTGTCTATCTTAAAGTTCTCTGCAATTGCAGTAATAATCAAGAGCGAACTCTTAATGGTACGTAAGTTCCAGAAAAAAGATGCTCTTAATTAAATACATCAAGTAAACAATACATTATTGATTTGATTTTCTATTGGAGGAGACTTTGTTTAACCAAAAGTGTGTTCTTCAATGCCTTGGTTAAAACATAAAATTATATTGACTTTATGCTTAACTGAATGTTTCAAGATTTAATAACAATCAATTAATCCATTCATTAAGTACTCTATGAACCTTTTAACCAAGAACTGATATATATCTAAGTCTACCTCACCTCTTAAAAAGAAAGATACAAAACATAATGAAATTCTTAAAAAGACTTTATCAATTCCTAAAAAAATTAGGCTAAACCAATTTTTAACCGAATATACTAATATCGAAATCAAACCAACATCTACCTTTTTTTTACATAAAAAGACTGAACCTTGAAGAAAAATCAAGTTTTGAACATAGAGATTGAGGAGGGCAAGTTCTTTTATTTGATTTATTGTAATGATGGTATGTTTAGGTAAATACCTTGCAGCAGAGTAGTGAGCAGCTGGCAGTGGGAGAGAAGAGGTTTAGTGGAGGAGAAGAGATGGGGAACGGATATAAATAAAAGAAACCGGGCAGGACTTGATTAACAAAGTTCCCATGTAGTTTTCTTATATTACAATAATACCATTGGCGTCCATTCTTTGTTTTCAAGTTTCAACATTCAGGACATGCCAGGTTTTCAGCAAAGGCAAAAAACGACTGCTAATTAACAGGAAAAATAATAATCACAAGAGCCAGCATTAACTCACATCTGACCCCACCAAAGTCATGACTTGAGACAAATCGTGATCACTTTATAACCTTGTTTAAGTTCTCTTGGCAACCAATTTTTTAATTCGATCTCTTGTTTATTATAAATCTTTTTAAGAGTATTTGGCCAGTTGGTTTTATATTTTTCAACTTGTTTTGTTTTCAAACAAAGTAATTAAAGTCACTAGATAAATGTTTTGGTAAGAATTTTAATGCTACATTATTTATTTTTTAGGAGTGGAATGTGATTCTCTTTAAAGATATATTGGGTTCCACTTAAAAAAAAGAAAGATAATAGTGCATTTTTAGACAACATGTTTTATTTAAAAAATAAAAATAACTTTAAAACATTTTTAAATCATAAAAATATCAATAGTGCACATAATGGTCTTAATTTAGATTATGTATTATTTATATATAAAAAAAATATTTTGATAAAGGTCTTAATTAGATTTTGTATTATTTAGATTGAAAAATGATATTTTGATTTTTGTTTCTTTTTTATTTAACTTATATTACTTCAAACATTAATTCAATTTACTAATAAAAGTATTCATGTTTTCAATAATTTATTTTAATTTTCAAAAAAGTCTTTGAATTTAATATGTTAGATCTCGTATACATAAAAGTTGATTATTAAATATTTTAATATGTGAGATCTAGCAATACAATACAACTAAACAACCATTACAAGAGCCAAAAAGACTTATAAGTTTTTTTTTAAAAAAAAAATGTGTTAAGAAGGGTAGAGAAGGGGAGGTGAGGGATAAGAAAAGTTTGATCCTTTGCCTTTTTTTGGATAAATAGGGAGGGGGGATGAAGGAGAATAAATTTGCTTTGATTAATAAAAAAATGAATATAAGATAATAGATATTAAATGAAGATAACCTTCCCAACTTTTATTAAGGTTGTTTCTTACAATATTTTTATTTAAAAAAGTATTAAAATAATATTTTTTTATTTTAAAAATATTATTTTTGATATTAGCATATTAAAATTATTTAAAAATATCAAAAATAATATTAATTTAAAATAAAATAAATTAAACTTTTTAAAATTATTTTTAATATAAACAATAGACAGGTTTGAAGTTAACATATGTGCATTCCCATACCACAAATCAACCATTAGGGATGGGTGGCCATCTTAATCACTCTAATCCTCTAATTAAGTAATACTCTAAAAGGCGTGGGGGAAAGTACTGTAGCTTCCCCATGCCTTTCACTTATTAATATATTATATTATTATAATTATTATATTATATTATATTATAATTATTATTACTATCCTTTCACTTATTAATATATTATATTATTATAATTATTATAGAACTGTTTTTTTTTTAATTTTTTTTGTTTGATTTAGTTTGTTAATGTTAAATTTTTTTATTTAGTTATCAGATTTTCATGATACGGATCCCGGGTTTGATGGGTTAACTTGGTTTGACGAGTTAACCCGGATTTTTTTTCTTTTTAATTAATTTTTTTCGTTTAGTTTAGTTTGTTGATGTTAAATTTCTTTTTATTTAATTATCAGACTTTCATAACACGTATCCTAGGCTTGACGGGTTAACTTGGTTTGATGGGTTAACCCAGTTAAATCTGGGTAAACCCGTCAATTTTTTTTCTATTTAGTTATCAAACTTTCATGATGCGAATCCCATGTTTTACGGGTTAACTTAATTTGAAGGGTTAACCCAATTAATTCTGATTTTTTTCTTTTTCTTCATTAGTTTTTTTTTCTTTGTTTTTTTCTTTTTAATTAATCTATTTAATTATCATATTTTTATGACACGACCTTATAACCAGACCCACATCCAATATTCTTGGGTCCGGTGTTGCAGTCAGGCTCACTTAAACTTGGATCATGCAAGTTTAATGTTATTATTAATATTACTTTTAGGTCAGACGTTGCAGCCAAACTCAAGACTTTTAGGTATAGCTTTATAGAAAAACCCAAAACTTTTGGATATACCTTAGTTTTTTTTATATATTTTTTATGAAAAAAAAATGACCCGCGGCATCGCGCGGGTCATGTGACTAGTAATAGATCAAGGCCCGTTGACCCTCACCTACCAAGAGACAAACAGTACAAGAATAAATGTTCACACATGTCTTAATTAAACACATATCTCTATTAGAACTGAGAAACATCTCCCTATGAATTAAGGACAAAACCCACACCTTTGCAGAAGTAGCTTTATAGAATCCTAACATATCTTAATATTATTGAAGATACTGCAGATATACTGCGCAGACGTTAAGGCAGAATCAGCGATACTACAACAGATAATGAGGAATTAAGAAGATATTGCAGATATTCGACCATTATGTCATTGCCTATTACAACTTATATATTACCTAGTTTAGATATGTTTGTATTATTAGTATATGATCTTAGTAAGATTCATGGGAGAAATTATGTGCAAGATTATCTTTTCTTGCTGCATAATTTCCCTGCTATATATTTCCGCAAATCACTGTCTCAAAATTCTTCACTTATTAGGCCACAACACTATAGAAACTAATTGGTAAAATACCATAATGCTTCTCAGTAAGAATATTAGGTCATATGTGCTAAGGTTATTTATATAACTTTGAATCATGGTATGGGATCACATATAGGGTGGGTGGCAAAAACATTTCCTTGTCTTGTCCCTAATCTTGCTTTTTTGTTCTTAAACCATTACCATTTTTTTTCCTTTTATACAGGACGAGATGTACCATAAGATATATTTTTTTAGGGGAATATATAGTTTGACTGAAATTTTGAAATAAAGTTAGTTTGTTTTCTCTAATGTCAATAAATTGAAATCGGGTGGGTGGCAAACTTTTAGGCTTCCTCATGAGCACCCTATATGAAGGGAAAAAAAAACAATAGCAAGACTTAATTTTTTGGAGGAATAGTTTGACTTGGTTAACAATGTAAAAAAACGTAGTTTTGAATATTTCAGTAATCACTCTGTCATATATATTTGTTTATTACAAAAATAAAATATTTATATTTTGACGATATATATAGAATGGACAAAACAAACTAACATTATTTCAAGCTCTTGATACAGGTAAAATAAGAAAAAAAACTTCAAACTTCTTTTTATATCTATATATAGAGAGAGAGGGGGGGGGGGGGATGCAAAACATTATTGCTTAATTGGTAAATTAAATTCATAAATAGGGCACTTTCAAGGGGTTAAACTTGGAAATTTAACTTTTAGCTAGGATATCAAATAATTAAAACAAAGAGGCCTCACGTGCAAAAATATCTATAAATAACTTCGCTATTTTGCTTCTTTTCCCATAAATACACGCGTAGGTAATAAAATAATTAAAAAATAAACTAATAAGCTTTAATTGCTTTGTTTATTATAACAAGTGAATACTAATTTTAAGAAATTCAACAATTAGACTAGTATTTATGCAAGTTCAATTTCTAAGCATATAAATTTATACATCATAAACATGCAATCAAAATAAGAACATATAAAGATTGTATATATATTATGTACATATTTAAAATTAAAAGAGATTGAAATACAATCCTAACATCTATACCAATCATATATATTATTTAAACAACACTACTTATTGAAGCACTTAACAGTTTATTAAGCTAAAAACTTTTGTTGTTAAAGATAATTTTTTTGTTCTTAAAGTTTTATTACTCCTCTTTTAATATAAAAAAATATTTGCAATAAGATACTATTGCAATTAAATCTTGGTTGTTTGCAGGGAGGGGGTATTGTTTAGATATAAAGGGGAAGAAGAAGGAGAAATAAGGGAGAGGAGGGGAGGATCGATGGTCAAGTCATATATTAAATATTACTCATGAAATTATCGACAAAATAATTTTGTCTGTCAACTTGTTAGCAATTCTGTCAGTATAATAAACATGTCACTGTCGAACATCTAGGTTTGAATCTCACTATAATTTCATCGGTAAAATCATCCACAAAAACTTATATGTCATTGCACTACTTTGTTTTTTAAAATTCTTTATATTCCGACTAGGATTTCCTTGGTATATACTGATGGAATGTTCTATCGGTATATACTAACAAGGTTAGCGATGAAATAAATTCAATCGGTAAATATCACTGTAAAATACCGATGAAAAAAAATCATTGGTGATTCTATTTGTATTCATTCATTTTTTAGTAGTGAAAGATATTTTTGTCATTGACAAAAATAGGAAAAAAAAAAACAAGAGGTGCATAATTTTTTATAAATATATTCTCTTTTATTTTTTATAAATATATTCTCATTGGTTTTTTTAAGAGAGATGATTAGGAAGGGAGAAACAAAAGACAATTTCTAAAAAAAATAAAATAAAATTGCAGATCACAGATGAAATATTCCTTCTGTGTTTTGAATTGGTAACAAAATTACTGATGGAATTACAAATAGAAACATGTTGTTAGAAAACATATCATCGATGATTTTTATTTCATCGGTCAATCTCCGTCGATATATAATCACCGATGGATTTACATATGAAATTATCGTGCCAAACAAAAAAAAAATTACAGGCATTAATTCTGTTAGTAAATCCATCGGTGATTATGGCATATTACCGATTTAATAATCGTTGGTAAATACATTAGTGATTATTGCATATTACTGACAGAAATAATTCTTAAGAAAATTACATAATTTAATACCAAAATCACCACCATTAAACTTCTCTCTTAAAACCGAACCCATCGACACCAACATAGTTGATCTTTCATTAAGAGCATTTTACTATACTTCACTTGGTATACTAAGGCATGAAAATCATTAGCACAACTCATTCTTTATTACATTGCAGCTTGGACCACTTTTATCATAGGAATAGATACGAAATAATAATTTTCAAATGCCACTGATAATTTTATATGACTTTATTTTTCATTTGAACCTAGATCTTGGAATCTCACAACAATTAGGTATAGTTACCATCATTACATCTGTTGTTATCCATTTTTGGGTCCCCCATAAAAAATAAGAAAATACAAAAAAATTCAAAGAAATATATTCAAAAGAAAATAAAAAAAAATAATAGCAGTGAGAAAAAAAATTATAGAGCGCTCGGAAATGGACGGAAATTGGTTGAGGAGGTTCAAAAATACAAAGATTGAAATTTGACAGTATATCGTTGACTGATGAGAGCTCTATTGACAAAGAAAATTTAATTGGAGAAAGAAAAGTCCAAAATCAAATGTTTATGGACTCAATTAAATTTTATTAAAAGTTTAATTGAGTTTATGGAGGGTTTGTTAGCAGGAAAAAATGATTTTGAAGTCAATTTGGGTTTTAATTGGAAGAAATTAAAGTTCTAGGGTCAAGTTACAATCTTTCAGAGTTGATCTGGTCAAATCAGGGGTTTAATTGCATAAATATTAAAGTTTGATGGCCAATTAGGGACTTGATTGAAGAAATTCAAAACCAAGGACCAAAATGAAAAAAGCACGCAGATTGAGGATTGATTCAAAAATTGACACATTTTTGCACCTTTCCTTTTAAATGAAACGACGCGTTTTGGGCAAAACAACGTCGTTTCATGCACAGAAAAAAACACGAAACAATGACGTTTTGTACAGCATTGTGCTTCTTTTTCCCTTGGACACGCAAAGACAGGGGTAGAAGAAGTTTCTCTCCCCTGCAACGCCACCATCTCCCTCCCCACTTGCACAAATCCTGACATGACTCACGCCTCTCATCTGCCACCATGATAAAGATTAGATAGGGGAGCCCTGCGGGCAGCTGAGGCGATTGTACAGAGGCCACTTGAGACGCCCTACCCTGTCTCCAGGATTGGACAGAGGTAGGGTAGCTCCCGCTTCCCCTATCCTATAAATACCCCGTTCAACCAAGAGGAAAAAGGAAAAAAATAAGGGAAAGTATAAAGAGAAGAGACAAACATAGAGGAAGGAACGATTGGAGAGAAAGATTACAGAGAGGGGGGGAAATTGACAGGGAAAAGAGGGTTCGAAAGAGAAAAAAATTACAAAGAAGACTGAAATAGAAGAGAAATGAAAGGGAAGAAAAACAGGGGAGAATAGAGGAAGAGAAGGGAAGAAGAATGAAAGAAAAGGAACAAAAGATGGATGAGAAAAGCAAGGGAAGAAAAACAAGGCTTCCCAGCCGCCACCACAGCAACACCACAGCGCCACCGTCAATTCCAATACCATCGAGGCCACCGCTTGGTTAGCCATCTCCCATCATCTTCTTCTGCTGCTTTATTCCCCCATCCCTCGCCATCTCCACTGTTTGGCTAATGAACAGTGGGGAGTTAATTATAATTCACTCTCCACTGTTCACGTAGCATGTGAGCAGTGGAGAACTTTTACCTTATGCATTGGGCCAGACAACGCCGGCCTAGACCAAAAATGGCTGGGCCGGGTTTGGCCCAATTTGAAAATAAAAAAAACTTTTGGGCCGATGTAAGAGTGATATTAAAATACCCGGTTTCATCAAAATGTTGCAAAAATACAAAAAAAAAGTTAGAAAAACAAAATGGGTTTGTTTTCTTTGCATATGGCCAAGTCTAAAAAAAATCATATTGTATTTTCATACAATAAAAAATTTTAGCATGCATTATGGTTTTAATAACCAGTTTATTAAAGTCATGAGAACTAGGCCAACATTTCAAAAAAATTATTTTGTTTTCTTTTAATATCTAGGATTACGAACTTATATGTAAGACATACTCCTAATATTAAAATTAGTTTCTTTGGTTGACCTAGAACAATTAGATTTTACTCGATAAGATAAGGATTCCCTTATCGAGGAGAACTTTTCTTAAATCGTAAATAGACCAATAACTAGAAAACTCAATAAGACCTTAGCTACATCAGATAATTAAACAATGCAAATTACATTAGGTAGGGCGTAGTTGGGGTGCTAATACCTTTCCTTTACGCAACCAGTCCCTGTACCCAATCTCTGAGACTAGTTAGGGTTTCTAGTAACCAAAACACTAAGTTACGACTCCCATTCCTTTTTCCAATGATAAAAGACAAGAATCCATTGTCTCCCCATATTTGCTAGATATACAACTTACTTGAAAGTGGACAATCGCCGCAACGCCGCACACGTGCGACAAAATCCTTTTATTTTTAAAGGCTTGAAGCTCATTCCTCTCAATGAACTATACAGAATCCCTCTTGATGAACTTTCGGTTAGCAAATCAGCAATAATTTCCTTTGGCTTTACATAATCAATGGAAATGATTCTATATAAGAGCAAGTGTTTGTTTAACGATATTATATCTAAAACTTATATGTCTAAACTTTTTGTTATACATACTACTTTGCACTCTTCAAGTTATAGACTGACTATTACAATGGGCATAAATTGTCGGCACTGGTTTTGACCAACGTGAAATATCCTTTAAGAAATTTCAAAGTTACTCAGCTTCCTCTCTAATTTTATCAAGAAACATAAACTCTAATTTCATCAAGAAACATAAACTCTAATTTCATCATGTATCTTGTCATACACGTTTACTTAAGGGATTTTCATAACACATCTACTCCACTGAGTATGAAGATATATCCACTAGTGGACTTTTGAATCTTTAAAGTTGGACATTCAATTGGCATCACTATACTCTTATAGTATTGTCGAGTAACTAGTATAATATAGCTCAAAGTTCAAGGAGTACCTCAAATATTTGAATACCCTTTTCATTTTTATAATTATTATAGAATGTGTGTGTATATATAGGCAATACTATATGATTACTCTAGTGTTATAGTTCCTACAATTACAATCGTGTACTACCTTATATATAAAAATAGAAAAGGTTGGCTAAGAGATAAGTCAAGCCTTCTATTATTCTCAACTTGGTATCAAAGCTCTAAATAACTTAAAATGCTTTTTTTCCCTCTCCAATGGACCCTTCTCAACCATCATTTGTCTCTGCTTCTACTACAACATTAGTGCAGTTGGTGGGTGCATCTTCCTTTGCCTTTATTAGCCTCTGCCCTGCCTACTAATGTTGACTGAAATCAAACCAACATTAATGTCACTCCTTTGTTGTAGCCTTCCTCTGTTGTTGCCATCCATCTTGCTTCGATGTACACCATTGTTTCCCTTTCTCACACTTACCAAGTTATCTCTCTAAAATTAACGAACACCAATTACCTGTATTGGCGAATGCAGATGAAGCCATAGCTTCTAGGCCAATGAGTTTTTCAATTTGTTGATGGCTCACTCTTGTGTCCTCCTCCACGTGTATTTGCTGCTAATGGTACTTCTCTTCAGGTAAATCACTCTTTTCTTCATTGGAAACAATAGGACCAACTCATTAAGTGCACTGCTTTCTTCACTCTCCATGGATGTTCTCCATCTTGTTGTTAACTGTCAAACCTTGCATTCTCTTTGGTGCACGTTTGAGCAAGTTGTAGCCTCTCCGTCTAATTCTCAATTTATGCAACTTCATAGCTCCTTTCAAGATCTTCGACAAGGTGATGATTTGGTCACTAAGTTTTGTCATAACCCAATTTTTGACCTATTTTAATTATTATTATTATTTCATTTACTGAAAAAAATTGATGATGGAAAGAAATAATAATAATGATAGAAAAATAAGTAAAATGAAATAAAAGAAGAATGAATTGAAATTTGGGTTAAGGGCAACATGATTGGAAATTTTGGGGTTTAATTAAGCTTGGAATTAATTTAATTAATCCAATTAAGGGTTTAATTGGAGAATTAATAAAGTTTTGAGACTTAATTAAGCTTGGAATTAATTTAATTAATCCAATTAAGGGTTTAATTGGAGAATTGATAAGTTTTGAGACTTAATTGAGCTTGGAATTAATTTAATTAATCCAATTAAGGGTTTAATTGGAGAATTGATAAGTTTTGAGACTTAATTAAGCTTGGAATTGATTTAATTAATCCAATTAAGGGTTTAATTGGAGAATTAATAAAGTTTTGAGACTTAATTAAGCTTGGAATTAATTTAATTAATCCAATTAAGGGTTTAATTGGAGAATTGATAAGTTTTGAGACTTAATTGAGCTTGGAATTAATTTAATTAATCCAATTAAGGGTTTAATTGGAGAATTGATAAGTTTTGAGACTTAATTAAGCTTGGAA
>Ga0325414_1002831_pt1 | contig 17833 bp, 12 predicted proteins | sample PopdelMetagenome_8_FD_206183 | JGI IMG/M metagenome (GOLD analysis project Ga0325414, IMG submission 206183) | Populus deltoides microbial communities from Bellville, Georgia, United States - Leaf-PdKOR-R3 | ecosystem: Host-associated > Plants > Phyllosphere > Phylloplane/Leaf | place: USA... | reverse complement strand
CAAACTCTCCCTTGCAATTTTTTTTTTCTTAGGCTCCACGCATTGCGTGTACCTTAATATTTTATTTTGATGTGATATATATTATTTTGAGTATGATAAAACTAAAAATATTATAAAGATGAAATTACATTTTAATTATTTTTTTTAATTAAAGGACAAGACTATTGAGTTATAAATACACAATGAATTCTTCAAGCTAAATGTTTACAATCTCTTCATTCTTAACACTTTCAGCATATATTTTTTTACAATTTATCTTTTTAAAATATCATTGCACTTTTTTTCTTTATAAAATTATTAAATGAAGTATCAGAGAATCCTCACATCCATTAAAGGGGATTTTTTACAGGTACTAACTATCAGTTACTTTGACTTACTAGGCACCACATGGCACCAGCTATCAACTATTTGAGTTTTTCATATCAAGCCACCAGACACCTTGGTTATGAAGAATGGATCAAATTGAACTAAAAGACTAACCCATTGTTTAATACATCGGTCTTATTTCTAAGCATCTTGAATTTTAGGACTCATCAATTGGTGTTGTTTATGGAAAACTAATAAAAAAAAACCATCGATTTCTAGAACTTGTTTTTAACATTTATAGGTCATTTCATGACACACAACCAAGATACATTTGGGTTAGGATGCAAGACAAATATATAGGTTATCACGAACACTTCTACTCAATCAAACCTTCAACAACTTACCAGTCAGGTGCAACTCTTCACTCAGACTGTTTTGGAAACCCAATGGCAAAATCAGACCTTGCCACCCCTAATAAATCTTGACTTCCTCAATAACACATAACGCCTCAAGCTAGTCATGACTCACATGGCTAAGACCATGTCATGTCTATTTAGCCCGCCAAGATTTTCTTGATCTCACACCTACTTAAACATATCAACTAGTTTTTAGTTATGTCTAATATGATAGTATTTGTCATTTCTCAATTTCTTTCCTTGAAACTCTTTATTGTCTTATTTTGTTTTATGACAATTGACATCTATTATTGTATATTGATAATTTTATTTTTTATAATGACATATTGATAATAATTTGAAAAGGATAATAAGAACATTTAAACAATCATCCTTTTAAAAGACAAAGAAGTCTTTCATGTTGCCCTACTTAACATGGTTTAATAAAGAAAAATGAAATTGACTTCGATTATTTTTATAAGTTTTAAAGAAAACACTAATGGAAAATGCATAAGCATATATGAAAATTCCTATACCAATAAGTTAATCAATTAATTGTGTTGCCTCATCTCAGCTAAATCAATAATGGATGAAATTTATCATAACCTATCTTTTCAATTACAGTACTATAAATCAAACTTGATTATACCAGCTAAACTCGGTCCATTTAACATGAAAAAAATCTTTGTGATTTTAATAAAAATAATTGATTTGAGTTGACCCAATAGATCAAATCTTTTTTGGTTCAGTTTCTGAATAGGATGTGACAACTATAATTGAAATAGATGTTTTTGCATAAGACCATGATTTTACAAGTCATCCCTTTTAATACATATCATAGTTAGCATAATTAAAATTAAAAAAACTCATACAATCCCATCTAATTCAATTGTAATTGACCCATCTGATTCAATTATAATTGATTTATGTTTTGATAGTTTTAAGTTGATAATTTTTAATATATAATGGAAAAAGTATGCTTCTAATATTGTCTTTGAGGTTCACATTTTCATAGAAATATTTACAATTTGGTAGGTTTTAGTCCAGAAGCACCTTAAATTGCCACATTAAAAAATAACAAAGTCTTATAGCGATTTTACGGTTAAACTTGCATTTTGCATTCTCTCATAAATCATTATGGATTGAAATACTAAACTTTTTCTAAGCTTTCAATTTGATCCCCGCATATTTTTTTTTCATAATTAAGCCATTTTGAACCCAAATTAATATCTAATCACATCTTTTTTTAAGAGTGGGTAGAATCGAAACACAAGGGACAAAGTGAAAAACACGGAGAAAATAGCTAATCACATCTTTGAATTTTGTTTAAAAATTTAGTCTAGTCCCCTCATTTTTTTCAGTTAATAAGTGGTTGATCTCTTTAGTTGTCAGAAATTCTATTTTAGTAACAAATATCATTTTTCAATTTTTTTTATGAGAGAAGAGATAAACACTCGCTAGAATCCAGAGTAGAGAGAGAAAGTCTTCATTGACATCTATTTCGACCATCAAAATAGTTGAAATTGATGTCAGTGAGATCCATTTGATGAGTGGAGTCTTATAGTAATTGTTTTGAGTCTTACTATTTTCTAAAAAAACCAAATCTAAGTCGAGAATGAGAAATTTTATTCAGGTAAATTTATGATTTAGACTTATTTATTTATTAGGTTGATATGTTGGTTTATTGATATTTTATAAATGATTTTAGGTTAAAATGAGTTGAAAATATAGTTTTTTTTTTTTTTTTTTTGTAAAATTCACATGGAGCCAATTTTACAGCCACCATAGTGATGGCCGAATTATAGACTGCCACAGCAATTACATGTTATGTTTCTATTCTTTTCATTAAAACAATAGAAACAAACAACATATTGTTTATTTTTTTAAATAAGAAAAAAATTACAAGCCCAAGCATACGGGCTTGGACTTGAATGTCTAGGCACCTAGGCTCATCCTTTCACAAGCCTAGGACGTTGGCACACGAGCCCACACCACTAGCCTATTTTTCAGTAAGTTTGTAAGTATATTTAGGTTAATTATAAATCAATCAATCTCTCTCTCTCTCTCTCTCTCTCTCTCTCTCTCTCACACACACACACACACACACACACACACTAATGACTAAACTACAAATTGATATTTTTCATGGAGTGGTTAAACTATAACATCAAAAACTACCTAATCATCATTTCTCTCGTACACAATTAGCAATTTCAGCTAATCATCGTTTCTGCCATAGCAATTTCAGGCAAACATGGAAGAGAAATAAAGAAGCATCACTTGTGAAAGGGCTAGCGTGGATTGATTCCCATACCTAACCAAGCGGAGTTGATTTATCCATACTTATCATATCTTATCTGGAATTTATCAATTCGATTGATTAATCTAGATCCTTTTAGATTAATTTATTTTAAAAAAATTAAAATAATACCATTTCGAATAAAATATTTCAAAAAAAACACAAAATAGGAGGTTTTAACCTGATTACACCCCATTATCAAAAAAATAAAATAAAAAATGAAGTCCCCATTGTTTTATGTGAAATCCTCCTCTCAATATGCAGTCTTTATATATATATATATATATATATAAAAAATGCAGTCTTTCTCACTTGTCACTTCTTTCATGGAGCGCACTCCCAAGTTGAAGACATTCGACTAAAAGCATAGCTTGGAAGGGAAGAAAGGGGGGGAAATCCCAGTACTTTCTTTCTTTTCTTTTCAGCTAAGGAACCCATCTTCGTCAAGTTCAAAAACAAAACAAAAAATCCTCAACAAAATACATTTTCATCGTTTTTTAATTTAGATTTATTTAGAATATGCTAATCTAGATTATCTCAATATTAAACACGTTTTAAAAGCATATTTAAAATTATTGCTATTTTTTTTAATTATAATTATAAAAATTATCACAATATTAATTATACACTAATAACCCATTTGACACCGCAACGATTAGCCTCGATAATATAAGCTAATTATTAGCAAATAAGGCGATAACAAACGTACCCTAAGGCTAATTACTAGCAAATAATTAACTACCCTGCTAATCAACCCACCTTATTTCCATGCAAAAGAAAAAAAAAATCCCCAAATCCCTCACACCAAAAGGGAATTAAAAAAACCCTAATAAAACACGGAACTCCAAATACAAAAGGAAACACACCCTTTCTCTCCCCTCAAAATAACCCATTTTCCATGTAAAAAATAAAAAATAAAGAAAAAAAATTCATCGATTAATGCATGCAAAAAAGAATAAGAATAAAAAGGAAAGTGTAGATGCATGTCGGTGGAATAACAGTGGATCTGAATTGGTTACTACAATTTATTTTCACTGTCTTTATAATAGGTTTGGGTTTGTTACACCTCGTTAAGAACACGGCGTCGAAGTATTTCGAAGTCGACGCCAATTTCGAAGCGGCTGAGAGTAACCACACTGTTATTGATCCAAGTATTGTTAACCAGGCAATGGAAGCTGAAGAGGATTCTCTTCGTTGTGTTAATTGTGGCAATTCGGGGTCTAAAACGTGTTCTCGTTGCAAATCTGTGAGATATTGGTAAGTATTTGATATTTTCTTGGGCTCTTGATTGTTGGGTTTTCTGTTTGGATTCTTTTGATATTGGAAAATAATGGGTTTTTGTTGTTATTTTGGTGATTTTATATGGTTTTACTGGTTTTGTAGCTAAATTACTGATTTGTAGGGTAATTAATTGTGTGGTACACAATTAGTTTCTTTATGTTTTCTTGTTGCTTAATTGAAGTTATGGTTCCTTTTTTAAGGTTTTGTAGGGTTTTTGAGGTTTCTTGTTTTCTGGGTCTTGGTCAAATAGCAATCTTGTTTTGTTTCTTATGATTTTGGGAATTAATGGGTTTATGTTGTTCTTTGGGTTTTGAAGCTAAAACTGTGATTTGAAGGGTTAATAACTGCATGGCTCGATTTGTTTCTTAATGTTTTGTTGTTGCTTAATTGTAGTTATGGTTCTTTTTTGGTGGTTTTTGAGGGTTCTTGTTTTCGGGGTAAAAATGCTATTGTTTTTTGTTTTTGTTGGTTAATTGTATATGTTTTATTGTTTTGGTGGCCAAATTAGTGATACGAGGGAGGGGCATTTGAAATTGATTAAGTTTTTATAGTGTTGAAGGTGCTCTTTTACATCTGGAAATTACCAGGCTTTTTCTTGTTCTTCTGGTTTTTGTAGGTTATTTATGTATGGTTTAAATGGATGTGTGCTTAAATTAGTAATTGTAGGGTAATTTAATTGTAGTACAATGAATTGAGTCTTTGTTAATATTGGTTTCTAAAGCTTATAGGTGATTTTTTTGGGGGTTCATAAAACTGTGATTTTTGTGTGCTGAATGAATAGGTTTAGCTTAATTAGTGATCAGTAGGGCAAGTAGTGAACTTGATTGTGCTGGAAGGTTTGGCTTAATTATGCATGTTTTAGCTTAATCAGTTATTAGAGAGTAATGATCTAGCTTGTGCTAGATGGTTTGTTGGTAGAAATGCAATCTTTTTGTTTTGAAGATGGTTTTTGAATTTGGGAATTTTGCGTTTGTGTAGTTCTTTTGGTTTTGTGAGCTTAATCATTTATGGTTTTTGGTTTAACAGCTTAATTGGTGATTTGTAGGTAATTAATTCTATTATGAGTGTTGTTGTTGGTTTTTTTTTTTTAATCTGTGGGGAGAGGGTGGGGGTGGGGGGGTTGTTTTTTATGGTTTGGTTAAAAATGTGTTATTTTGTGTTTAAGGTGGTTTCTTATGCTTAGAAACTACTGGGTTCATCCTGTTCTTTGGTTTTGTGCCTTAACCATTTGTGATGTAATTGGTTTGCAATCTTAATTAGCGATTTTAGGGTAATTGATGGACTGCTAGCTACTCATAGATGATTTATTTCAAGAAGATAATATTTCTAGCGATTAGAGACAACATTGGAAGTATAAATAGTAGGTTATGATATAATATGCTATTACTTTTTAATGATTTGATGATGAAGGTTTAATTACCTGTTTTGTGTTTTTATCTTTCCTCATAATTGGTCGTGTGTTTTTGTACTGCCTTCTACATCTAGGTTTTTTAGGTCTATTTTTAAGTTTATATTTTTGATGCATTAATTTATTTATTTTTGGTTTGCCTATCCTTTTCAGTGAGATTTAAGTTTAATATGTGGGTTTTAGGTGCATATTTCTTTCTTTTTTCAGCATCATAAATTATACAACTGTTCTTTTTGCCTTTGCCCCAGCTCACAGGGATGCCAAGGAGCACACTGGAAAGCAGGCCATAAGTTAAAATGCAAGGATTTCAAAGCAAACTCATCACCAACAGCAAAATCAAACTTTGGTTTTAAACCTTCAGGTGGTGGGAGCAAAAGTTTTTCTAGCATTGCACTTGTTCCTGCCAGTGGAGGTTCTAACTCTAAGCCTATAAAGAAGCCAGGAAAGGTATATGTTTTAACCTTTTTTCATCTAGTTGTTTATTTAGATTATTTAGTGAATTCTTGTTCTGCAATTAACATGCACTTCTATTCAAGGTTCTTTTCCCGTATGATGAATTCATCAAACTTTACAACTCAGACAAACCCAGATTCCCTCCCTGTGGGCTCTTAAATTGTGGAAACAGGTATGTGTTTGTGATCCTCACACCCCTTTATTTGTTCATTTGAGCAAAAACTATGCATGGGCACAGACATAAACATTTGTTAGTTGTGTTATATTTATCACCTGGACACATATTCTTTTTTTATTCAATTTTCCTTTTCTTTTGCTGCACAGTTGCTTTGCCAATGTGGTTCTGCAATGTCTCACTTACACTAGGCCACTTGTTGCCTACTTGTTGGAGAAAGGTCATCAAACAGAATGTAAGTTCAGAAATTGTAATTATATATGGCCCCGTTGTCCTCCTTTCTGGGGCTGGTTTGGACAATTCTTCCCTCACACAATTTTTCATCTTTGCTCTGCAGGTAGACATAATGATTGGTGTTTTCTTTGTGAATTTCAATCCCATGTTGTAAGCGCAAGCCAAAGTGCATTTCCTTTTTCACCGATGAATATTCTGTCTCGGTTACGCAAAATTGGTGGTAATCTTGGCTATGGAAGACAGGAGGATGCTCATGAGTTCATGAGGTTCTTATTACTGGCCTGCCAACTCGCTTACATATTTTCTACCCATGTTTCATCTGGTTTACATAATTTCTACCCATGTTCTTTTCTTAGATAAACATCCCCCACCCCAAAACACAGTCACACTCTAAATATAATAACAGGGAAGGAGAAGTTGAAGAAAGTGATTGACTGGAGAATAAGTTGTGGTTGTGTTTGATGCTATGCTCAGTTCAATATTGTAAGCTTTTTTCTGTCTTTTCTGCAGGTTTGCTATTGATACAATGCAATCAGTTTGCCTTGATGAATTTGGTGGAGAAAAAGCTGTTGAACCTGCCTCCCAAGAGACTACAATAATTCAACACATATTTGGGGGTCGCCTCCAATCTCAGGTCATGCATCCTGTTATACTGAAGTTGTTTGATTTTGTTCTTGTTTGTGAAAACTACTTTTCCTCAGCTTGTATATACTGTATTGAATTCCACTGTCATGACATTATCCAGAGCTTGTCATCCTTTTCTGTCATTATTCATTACAGATAGTAAAAATAAATAAATAAATAGAAGTTGATGGACTCTTGAACTGAGCTGTTCTCTAGAAGTCTGATATCTGGTGCTGGTAGACATGAAACGAAAAATGGCATTCACTTTTCTGCCCCTGTTTTATACAGGAATCACATGCAAGGAGAAAAGCTAAATGCCAATTTAGAAGTGGCTTAGAAATGTTTGCCTATCTTGATCACACCTTCTTCTACTTATTTAAAATGAAGAAAATAAAAGAAGTTTTGCATCTGAAAGACTTAACAGAGCAGAAATACCAATGCCCTTGACGAGGTTTCCCATGTACAGTAGATGGAAATAAATCCAGAGGATGTGGGAAAACTATCAGGCACTTTGATCCTTTTCTTTGTTTGAAATGTCTTTTAGAAAACTTTTGGCACTATTCTAGTAAATGCATATACTGTTTTTCTTCTTTTTAGCAGGCTTCTCGCTTAGAATTGTCTAGCATGAGAAAGATTGTGTAGCAATGTCATAAATCTTTCCTTGTTGTTTTGGCATATATGCAAATATGGCTTTCTTTTATTGAAACTTTCTAAAATGATTGGACTAGTCCTATCTTTAGATTGGGATGCTGTCCTAACATGCTTCGTCTTCTTTAGGTGATATGTACAAAGTGCAATAAGATTTCAAATCAGTTTGAGAACATGATGGATCTAACTGTTGAGATTCATGATGCTGAATCCTTGGATGAATGCCTCAATCAATTCACAGACAAAGAATGGCTCCATGGAGAAAATATGTACAAATGTGATGGGTATGGCTGCTTAATCCTGTGATTTCTGAATCCCAAAAGCTTAAATCATTTACTTTATTGTTTACATTTCTTCACCATATTTGTTTCATTCTGCACACAATCTTTATTTATTTATTTTCTATTTTTTATTTGCCATCTTTCTTTTAAGTGACTGACTAGGAGTTCTGTCCTCTTGGATTCTTTTACCCTTTTAACTCTACTAGTAATTTTAAATTGTGATGAAATTTGATGGAGGTGGCTGCAATTGAAATATGAATTTTGGTCTGGCTTAGACTGCATGGAAGAAGCATATGCATCTATCTTGCTCCAGCCAGTTTGGGATGTGAGTCTTGAGGAGTTGTTTTTTCCCTGGATGGTGATGGGGTTTGTTGGTTTCAGCAAATGTTTCTTCCCTTGCATTTTGAGAAAAGATAGGCAGCTAGATGGTAGATGCTGAATTCAGTCAAGTAGCGTGTTATTTTTCGTCCTAGTCATTCTTTGGTTCGGTATTATAAATATTCTCTTAAAAAAGGGAAAAAATGTGCTTATTGGTTAATTGATCTTCATTTCTGCTCTGGCACAATTAACACGGACATTACAATTGCCTCACTAAATGTTCAATGTAATCCACTCACCGTGGCCAAATATGGCTTCTGTAGATGTGTAGAATGAAAATGACTTCTTAGTTGTAAGGATGTGGTCTCTAAATATCTGCTCAAATATGGCCGTAGATCAGACAGAATGAAAGGATGATTTGTTAAGGTTTAATAATCCAACTCCAGATAGTTTGGCATGAAGTCTTGATTTTAATAATTGAAAGTGAAATATGTCTTGTCATGGAATCTTTCCTTTTTTCATGCAAATTTTCCAATATAGTTGGAGCCCAGCAGAATTTAATAGAACAAGGATAGCAGTGAAATGGATCACAAGTCTGCACTTAATATCTTTTGACGTGTGCATCTGCTTTGATTAAGGTACAATTTTATACTGTTTATAGGTGCAATGACTATGTCAAAGCATGGAAGCGTCTTACCATTCAACAAGCTCCGAATGTTCTTACAATCGCGTTAAAGAGATTCCAGGTCAGATTTGTATACATTCTATGGTTACAGATATCTCCACCTCGTTATTACCTTTCTGAATCTAAACTACCTTTTCTATGAAAATTCATCAAGTTTGTGATATTCTAGTTCTAGAGTTTTTTTATATCTTCTGAAATTGTATGTGGACATACCTTTGCAGAGTGGGAGGTTTGGTAAACTTAACAAAAGGGTTACTTTTCCTGAGACTTTAGATCTGAGCCCCTACATGAGTGAAAAAGGAGATGGCGCAGATGTGTACAAGCTTTATGCAGTTGTTGTCCATGTTGACATGCTAAATGCATCATTTTTTGGTCATTACATCTGCTACACCAAGGATTTCCGTGGAAACTGGCACAGAATTGATGACTCTAAGGTATAAACTCACTTGCTCTGTGTGTGTGAGTGTGCATGCACATGCTTTATGCACTTCTAAATTGATATATTAACTGTAACTTGTGAGGATTGGTAGCCTAATCTTTTTAAAATCATAATGTGAAACTTTCTTGCTTGTTTATTTAAGTCTAGTGTAAGAAATGATTTCCTGCTTTATAATATTGCTATGCCATCATTATTACAGCAAAACAAGACAGCTAAGATGTTGCAATCTACTTGGACTTGTTTTCCTCTAACTGTGGTTTTGGCTTTTCTCAGGTTTCTAGTGTTGAATTGGGTGAGGTGCTTTCTCAGGGTGCCTATATGCTTTTATACAGCAGGTATACAGTTTAATGCCTGATGGTTATTTATGACTGCTGCAACATTTGCTTTGCTTATATATAGTATTTAGCTTGCTATGACCCAGTTGTTGGCGAAGTAGATAATTCGGAGTTCATAGCCATGCGTACATTTTAAAACCATGGCATCAAAACTTGATGGTATTAGAACTTTAGGAAAATACAAGCATAAAAGGCGGATTCTAATTCTTAATTTATGTTAAAGGAATGTTGAAATTTTTGGTTTCCTTGTTGGAAACATTTATTGAAGCTTCATGACATTTGTGACGGAAGAATTGTACAGCAGAATGATACTGCGATTTGTTGATCTGAATTGGGGCATACAAGCATCTTATGTTCAAATGCAGTACTGTTTTTTCCCGTAAATGCTTTCTGGTTGTGCTTTAAAGACTATATTTGCTTGATGTTGGGCAGGGTTTCTGTTCGACCATCATGTCTCAGAACCATTGAGCCCTCAAAGGAGCAGCAATCAATCGTGAAAGTAGAATTAGACTCCTGCACAGAGAAACCAGCTGGACACCTTTCACCAATGGAGTCAACGGATGCCACAAGTTCTGGGTTCCTAGCACCCGCACCTGAAAGTAGAAATTCTGAATTTGGAAGTGCATGTCATGAGGATGCTGCGGTAAATTTTGAGTCAAGCACAGCAGTTTCAAAAGGTGTTTCATCCTGGGAAAATGAGTTACCATCTAAAGCTGACATGAAAGACGCAGAAGATTCAGGGGTTAATCATAATTCTGAGTTATCTTCATCTGCTATGGAGGAGGATCCTAGGGACATACCAGTTGCTTTGAGTTCTGGGATTATTCATGAAGTTCCAGAGGATATGAATGGAATTGATTCCAGCTCCAGCTCCAGCTCCAGCTCCTTGATTCCAGTGGGGGTTTTTGACTTAAAGAAGGATTCCTCAACTGCACTTGATTCAGAAGCTGTTGTGATAGAGCATTCCTTGGACCATTCAGATACAGTTATGTACGAATCAGATTCTGCTGTTGCAAAGGATATCAAAGTAAATGGCAGTATTCATTCATTCTCGAGCGAAGAGATTTCAACAAAACCTAATAGTTTGAAACGTCAGCCACCTTTCCATGATTCGGATGGCGAGGATAAAAATGGAGCTAAAAGAGCAGAAACAGTAGATAGTTGTTGATGACAATGAAGCATCATCAAAATCCCTAATCAATTGTTTATATTTTTTAAACAATCCCAATCACAGAAGGAAAATTTGTGTTGGGCATTTTTCATCTGGGGTTTCATTATTTGCAGAAATCTCGGATTCTATTTGTAACAGTTCTAGATGGGGAGCTTTGCCTTGATCCAAGAGACAGAATAGGAGGATGCCATTACATCATGAGCAGGAACTTGTTTATAGTCTACCATGTAAGTTGCTAAGAAAGTCTGGTCCAAGGTAAGCAAATGACAGTTTGATTAATGAAGAATTTACTGTTTAACTTTCTGCTCCAGGAATCTCTTTTTGTTTCTTTTTTTTTTTTTTTTGTGTCAAGAACAAGTTAAAAGGGCCTTCCTGATTGAACGATGACTGTTATGCATAATTGAACTGGAACTGCCGAGGATGACAGGGCTGGTTTGAGTTACGTGTTGCTATAGTAACCGTTGGCCAAACTGGGGGCCTAAGCTCAGGCCAACATTCAACCATTTTACCGCCAAAAATTGTGGGGGTCTAAGCTCAGGCCAACATTTAACCATTTTACCGCCAAAAATTGTAATTTCGAGATTTTTAACATCAAGCCTCTGATTAAATTTGATTTAGAGATTTTATTAAAATTTTATATTAGAAATTATTTTAAATGTTAAGAATTAAATTTTATTACATAAATAAAAATTAATGTTAAAACTAATATTTTTAAAATATTTATTTACATGTTTTCTTTATCACTCTTCTCCCTTTTTTCTCCCTTTTGTCACTAGACTAATATAGAAAATAAAATAAATTTAATTTAATAATATAATATAATATTTTTAAAAAATTCATGAATTTAATTAATTTATTTATTGAATTCAAAATAAAAAACTATAATTAATATTTTAATCATGTTTTTAAACATTAGACTTAACTAATTTTTCCATCCATTCTAAACACATCATCTATATTCAAAGTTGTCATGTTTTTATAAGAAATCATTTTAGTTAGTAATTTTGCTAGCATCTCCCGCTTCTTTGGATTAGACAGAACTTCCAACTGTAACTTCTTAACTGTATTGTTTGGGCAGTTGTCCAACTAAAATTTTATAAAATTTTGAATTTTTTTATTTTAAATTAACTTTTGGTATTTTTAAATTATTTTAATCTTTTGATATAAAAAATATATTTTTTAAAAATATTATTTTAATATATTTTCAAGTAAAAAAAATATTGCTACTACTGTCTCGAATACTCCTTAAATTAATAAATATGAGAAGTGGCTATGAAAACTTGTCTTGATATACTAATTCTCTAATTGATATTGCAATAATGTTTTTAAGTTATTATAATTTTAAAATTTATTTGATTTTTATTACTTAAATATGCTTTTCGTTTTAAATTATGGCAAAAACTTGGGTTTGAAAAAAAACTATAATTTGTAGTTTTTTAAAAAAATTATAATCACAAAAATTATCATAATATCAAACACAAACTAAGAATGTATTTAGTACCGTGGTAGTTTATGTTTTTTATCCTGCCACAAAGAAAAAAATCATTTGCTTACTAAATAATTTTTGTCTTTTCTACTGGATGTTATATTTAATTGGGTTTCAAATATTAATTTTATAGAAACTAAAAAAACTTGTTTTTTTTATTTATGAAGATATACTTTTCGTATAGTAATTTTAGCCCAACATGTTTTTTTTAACCATAAATAAAAATATTTTTTAAAATTTATTTTTTTTAAATCACAATCACAAAAACCATTACAACAACAAACATATATTATCTTATTTTATGGTGAAAAAATATTTTTTAAAAATACTTTTTACTTAAAAATTTATTAAAATATTTTTTTTATTTTTTATTTTTAACATCTATACATTAAGATCATAAAAAACAAATTAACATACTTTAAACACAATACAAAACAAACATTACATAATAATTATAGTAATGGTGGGCTATTTATTAGAGTGGATCCAATAATGATGTGATTAGGTAGTGGTTGACATTTTAGACCGTTTATCTTGAAAATGATAAGAATCATAAGTGTGGAAGAAAGGTTGGAACCAGCGACAAAGCAAAACCATGCCTCATCTGATGGCGATTTCTCTCGTGGGTGTTGCCAGCTGTTCGTCTATCCCTTTCCTTGGCATATTATTTTATCAACAAATCCCTTCACTTCACATCCTCTCTTTCCAAACCCTCCATTATTTTTTTACGGATTTTCCACCCCAGCAAAACCACTCACTAAAACCTCTTTCACTTGATCCAAGAAAAAAGATTCTTTTTTTTTTGTTACTATGATGTAAAAAAAAAATTGTTTTTACCAAGGTGGTTGTTTTTTAATGATGTCCCAGATTCCTTTTATGTTTTCTTTTTATATGTGCTTCTCTAATTTGATGCTTTTTATTTGATTATTTTGCAGGGTTTTGTTTTCTTTGTTATTTTTTATAAAATTCTGGGCTTTGTTTGGTTCTATTGACAGCAATGGAGAATCGCAGTGAAGCAGAAGCAAGTCCTTATAAGAGGTTTTTTTTTATATTATTGTCTTATTGAGTTCTTAATTCGAAGCCCATTAATTAATGCATGTAATCCTTAATCACATTTTGTTATCTGATTGATTTGTTTGAATGCATGTTAGTGATGATTGTGTGTGAATGAATGGATGTAGTTTGGTTGCGGCTGTATCATATGGGATTGCTTCAATGGCTATGGTTTTTATCAATAAGGCCATTTTGATGCAATACGGTCACTCAATGACCCTTCTCACTCTGCAGGTATTGAACTTTTCAAAAATGTAATACACCCTTTTGTTTATTGTATTGTTATTTGGAAAAAAAAATCAGTGCTAATGTTGTATCGTGGATATTTGTGGGATCCACATGATGATGAGTACTGAAGATTTTTAGGCTTTTTGTTGTTGTTGTTCTAATGTGTGTTTTCGGTGATTATGATTACTGATAATGGATGCTGCAATTGGTTGGTTGGTTGGATTAGCAACTGGCGACAGCATTGCTTATACATTTTGGTAGGCAAATGGGGTATACGAGAGCAAGGGGAGTAGATATGCAAACAGCTAAAAAACTTCTCCCGGTTTCACTATTCTACAATGCTAATGTGGCATTTGCTTTGGCTAGCTTAAAAGGAGTTAATATTCCTATGTATATTGCAATAAAGAGACTCACACCACTTGCGGTACTTATAGCTGGATTTTCTTCAGGAAAGGGAAAACCTACAACACAGGTTTGCGCTGCCACTTATTAAACCACTTTGCACTTATATAGTTACTGTGTTCTTTTGTAATGTATTTAGATATACATGGGACTCTGTTTTGCCAATTGTTTTATTTATATGCTGTTGTTTTAAATTTGTTCTTAGTTGAATGATTATATTTAATGATATTGACGGAATGATCCATAATTCACATTTCTGGCTCCAATTCAGACAGTACCACCTGTGTTGATTTTTTAATTTTATAAATGAAAAAGAAGCTCGCTCTTCAACTAGCAGATATCTGTTGCTGAAAGACCAATTGTTATGTTATATACACGCAATTTAGTTACCAACCCTCTGAATCCTTGACAAGGCATCTTTGTGACTAGAGATCTTGAATATGGGAAGTTCCTTCAAATTATTGACACATTTACATGTTTCAGGTTACTCTCTCTGTGCTATTAATTGCTGCTGGAGTTATTATAGCAGCACTTGGAGATTTTTCTTTTGACCTTTGGGGTTACGGCATGGCCCTTACTTCTGTTTTCTTTCAGGTTTGCTATTCATTCCTTAATTGCTCAGGGATGTGAATAATGAAGCACGATGGTTCCTTCTCATTGTTAACTAATAGCAGTTGTGCTTTGGAACTGCAGACAATGTACCTTGTGTTAGTTGAAAGATCTGGTGCAGAGGATGGCCTCTCTTCTATTGAGATAATGTTCTATAACAGTTTTCTTTCTCTTCCATTCTTGATTTTTCTCATCATAGCAACAGGAGAATTTCCAAACTCTCTAGCATTATTGTTTGCAAAGGTTAGAATCTTAACCCCTCTTATTTAGACTCAGTTGTTGATTGTGCTAGGAAAATATGGCATGCTGATGTTCTGAAGCCTATTCTCAGCATGATAGCTCCTGATTGTTTACAAATGGAACTTTGATCTAATAATTGATGCTCAAAACCTTTAACTTTTCAAAGTTTTATATGAGAGTTTGGGCTTTTCTGTCAGGGAGTTAACATCATCGAATTCCAGTCTAATATATTTTGCATAGGGGATTATACATTACCTGGAAAATTCTGTGTTCCACTTAACACATCGGTTTTTCATGTCAATTGTACAACATCATTGGTCAAACATGTTTCAGAGAGCAGTCAGTTATGTAAGTTTCAATCATTGTCCTTCCAGTTGGTATCCCCACTGAAAAGGATTAAATGGTTTTAAGTCACATTCAATTAGAGTCCTGTATTTCATATTTTTCAATTTGGGATTGTTGATTGATGCCTTCAGTGTTAGCCTGACTACTGAAATCAGGACAGCATAAAACTTGGTCATTTCAGAATGATCTGGATAACATTTTTAATATCTAAGAACTCATTTTCTTACGAGGGCAGTGCAAGGGTAAGGGTATTCATCATGTCTTATGAATACCAAGTCTGACGGTGGGGTGAGGGTATTGATTGTATCTTGTAATCCAAAATTGGATTCATGTAATGAACACTCTTGAAACCTTGACCTCACGTACTTGTGCTAAATTTAAGTGCCAAAGTTATTGTTTATCATATTCCATTTATATTCCCGTCTCAGTTTAAGTCCTTTGAAAGTTATAGCATTATTATCCGGTGCATCATGCCCTATTCAATCATTAGATTTTTATCGTGCTTCAAGGTGCCATCATCTAGTGTATCCATGAAACTCTAGGCTTCCCCATGCATGGCCTTTTCTTAAGTCTGAAATATTGTTTTGCCTCTTGATATGGTATGTATCTTGGTAAATCTTTCTAACCTGATCATCTAATTTGCTGTGAAACAAATTGAATGGCAATCAAAACATCTATAAAGTGCAGTGACAGTTCAAATTTCCTTTTTCCTGTACGAAGTGCAGCACTTTGTGCTCATGTGCAGTTTATTTAGAATTGGTTTCTAACTTGAAATCTGTTTTTTATTGCAGAGTAATTCTTTATCATTTTTGGTGATCCTTGTTATTTCTTTAGTAATGGGCATAGTTCTCAACTTCACCATGTTCCTATGTACCATAGTCAACTCAGCTCTAACAACAACCATCGTGGGAGTTCTCAAAGGTGTTGGGTCCACGGTATGTGCATATAACCCTTGTTGCTTTTGTCTTTGTAGAGAACCTACAAGAAGAAATGAAAAAACTTGAAATTTTAACAATTAAACCAATTTGTTTTGGTTTTTTCCATTACCCTTTTCTTTTCCTAGCTTCTCAATAATTGAACTGAACCTGCATCATTAGTTACATTTTAATAAAATGTAAAAGTGCATTAAGTTTCCTTTTCCTTTGCTGCTCAGACCCTTGGTTTTGTCGTACTGGGTGGCGTGGAAGTCCATGCTTTGAATGTGACTGGATTGGTTATCAACACAACTGGTGGGGTGTGGTACTCATATGCCAAATACCAGCAGAAGATGAGCAAACCTCCAAGACAAGTATCAGATGTAGAGGCACATCACAAATAGGTCTGCTTTGGAGGATCACCAACGGTGATGAATTGCTGCTTCAGGCAGTTCCTTGTCTGATTTTTGTCAATTTCCCTACACTGTAATCATTCACAATGATCTCAGAGTAACAACCAAAAGGGGTGAAAAATGAAGTATAGCAATATTTTTATGTTGTTAAAGAATATTCAATTCTATAGCATATCCTTGCTACAGGCTCATGATTTCAGTCAGAAAATGTCATGATCGAAATGATTGATGCTGTCGGCTGATTTAGATTGGATTATTGTGCTTGAAATTGATATTCTAGCCGCAGTATGTTGTTCAAAGCATTTTAATTCTGTGAAATGAAAAGCTTCTCTTAGCTCATTTACTTTCTACTCTGTGATGGCATTATGTCTGTGATTCTCAGTTGCCATGGTTGGTTCTTGTCCAAAATGATTTGACCTAATCTACTTCTGTGATTGTCTGGAGACAATTCGTTATGATAATGCAAATCCTGGAGTTAAACTGAGACGCCTGAGTTCCTCAACACTCATCCCATACTAAGATCTGTCCACTCAGCTGGAATGGTCTCCTCTCTTACCGCCTTAGAATGGCACACAATAAATGGTAAATTCAGGTGAATAATCAAGACAGAAAGTGAGAAACCTTATTTGCTGCCATAGGCAAAATGAATCCACCCCAGTTTAAGAAAACATCTTCTCATCAGTCCAATCAAGTGTAAATCATTGTTCATACCAATTTTCTCTGACTCGATCCATTGCTCCTTGTCTCAACTCTCTCAATTGTCTCTTTCATGGATGATTAATTTTGAAGTCTCGAGTGTTTTCATTTCTTTCCCTAGCATTTGGACGGGACGGTACTCAACTACTCGAGCTAGTTGTTCGCAATATCCTTAATCTAATCAAAATAATGTCATTCACATCTGCATTAGAGATTCCTGAGGAATCATTACATTATAACATGACCCTAGGAGTCTTGTAGAGCTTGAGCAATCATTTCAAAGTTCGAAAAAGTCGTTCGTTCTTTTCCTTTTTCAGGAGATTAGATATTCATCACCGTTTCGTGATGCAAAGAAAAATATGGCAATGGAATGTGGGTGGGACATACAATGCCCA
>Ga0325414_1002830_pt1 | contig 17834 bp, 7 predicted proteins | sample PopdelMetagenome_8_FD_206183 | JGI IMG/M metagenome (GOLD analysis project Ga0325414, IMG submission 206183) | Populus deltoides microbial communities from Bellville, Georgia, United States - Leaf-PdKOR-R3 | ecosystem: Host-associated > Plants > Phyllosphere > Phylloplane/Leaf | place: USA... | reverse complement strand
GCTCGAACTTAAAACCAAACTTCTTGATCTTAAATTTTTACCACTGTTACACCTAGTATATATTTGTTCATATTGGAATATTGTTCTTCCAATAAATGGTTAGGATTCATGGCCCCAAATTATTCTCTCGGACAGGGACAGACAGTGCAAGCTATTTTTGGAGAACCTTAAAGTGATTAATGAACTTTTAAGACATTACAGACAACAATGTCATTTCAACTCATATGGTGGGTATCATAAATATTTAGTGAAATGGAAAGACGTCCCCTTATTTGACTTCAACTGTATTTGGTTTTTAAGGCCTCGATCTTAATCTTTATGAAGAAAATAACGGGGTGTTTGCCCCTATGGTTGAAATTTTGAATTATTTTTACTTTAAATTAAATATTTTTTTTATTTTAATGTGTTAATATTAAAAATATAAAAAAATATTATTTTAATACATTTTTAAATAAAAAATACTTTAAAAAATAACATTTATTACTATTAAAAATATCATTTAACTCCTCCCAGTCGGGGTTATATGCTAGTTAGAGAAAAATTACGGCGGTCTGATAAGGGGTAGTTTTGTAATTTTCTAAGATTGACCAATCAACTCTTCCGGGATTACCTGGCACAAGCTATGGTGGACCTCCTTTAGAACATACGAGAAGACATGTTAGCGCGCTGTCGCGGGTTTATAAAACAAATACACTTGATAGTATTATAATTGTGAACCAGCGCTAGATGAGTAATAGAAATTAAAGGTAAGATGGAGCAAATATTTCATAACAAAAAAAAAGGTTGTGTTGGTGATCAAAAACTTAGAGACTGAACAAAATGATTTGTAGCAATCTACAGTGTTTTGTGAGGAAAAATACATTGCTTTCGCCACATGATTTAGCTTTTCAGTTAATAAAAAGAAAAAAAAATTACAAAGCTAAATTCTCTACCAATTTAATATTAAAAAAAACCAACAAAGATAATTTTGGAAGGAAAAAAAACCCATGAAAAAAAACATTGTAGCAATTGACAATGTTTTGTGAGGAAAACTTTAGCGTTTTTCCCAATAAAATAAAATAAAAAACCATTTAGAGAAATATTGTAGCAATCCACAGTGTTTTGTGAGAAAAACTACAACGCTTTCCTCATATGATTTAGCTTTAATGTAATTATAATTCTTAACCAGCTCAATATTAAAAAAAAATCGACAAAGATAATTTTGAAAAAAATCATAAAAAAATCATATGAAAAAACACTATAACAATTCATAATGTTTTTTAAAAAAATTATAAAGTTAAATTCTTAATCAGCTCAATATTTAAAAAAAAATCGACAGAGACAATTTTTGAAAAAAATAACAAAATAAACACCAAAAAAGGAAAAAAAATCATCTTGGAAACACTGTAGCAATTCACAGTGTTTTGTGATAAAAGCTACAGTGCTTCCACACATGATTTAGCCTTATTTGTAATGACTTGTAATTGTAATTCACAAACAACTCTATTAAAAAACTAAAATTGAAAAAGATAATTTGAAAAAAAAAATTATAACAAAAAAAACCATGCGGAGAGACACTGTAGCAATCCACGATGTTTTATGAGCAAAGCTACAATGCTTTTCCCACATGACTAAACTTTATTACAAAATTAAATTCTAACCAACTCAATATTAAAAAAAAATCGATGAAGATAATTTTGGAAAAAAATATCACAAAAAAAAAAAACATAAAAGAAACTGGAAAAAAACCATGTAAGGAAAAACTGTATCAATCCATAGTGTTTTGTGAGGAAAAACTTGTATTTACTTGTAATTGCAATTCTTAACCAGCTTAATATGAAAAAAAACATAACAAAAACAGGAAAAAAACCATGTGGAAAAAAACATTGTAGCAATCAATAGTAATTTTCGAGGAAAGTTACAGTGCTTTCCTCACATATTGTAACTGTAATTTTTAATCAGCTCAATATTAAAAAGTAAAATAAAAAAAGATAATTTCAAAGAAAATCATAAAAAAAAACATGCAGAGAAACACTGTAGCTATCAACAATGTTTTAAAAAAAAAATTACAAAACTAAATTTTCAATCAGCTCAATATTAAAAAAAAATCGACAAATATAATTTTGAAAAATAAAGAAATAAAATAGAAAAACTATGTGGAAATCATCGCAGTAATCTACAGTATTTTAAAGAAAAAAATTCCAAAGCAAAAATTTTAATCAGATCAATATTTAAAAAGTAAAATCAACAAAAATAATTTTAAAAAAAAAATAAATGAAAAAAATAGAAAAGTTGAAAAGTTGAAAAAGACAGTAATTTTTGAAAAAAAAATTAATTTTGAAAAAAAACAAAAAAAAAGAAAAAAGTTAGAAAAAAAAATTACTATAAATTACTGTTGTTATAATCTACAGTAATTTAGATATAAGAAAACAGTGATTCTTCCACTTATAAAAAAATGATCTAGGAAACTGAAAATATGATAGAAGGGTGCTCCATTTTATCTAAGGTGTGAATCGTGAAGCCTAGGAGTGCCTTCTTGGAGCTTTGTTTTTCCTTTTTTCCAGATTCCAAACGCTCAGTAAACACATCCTAATCGTCACCCATGACCAATTCCCTCATTTCCTAACCCATTCAGATCTGGCTATGACTTGTAAACCTTAATATTTGAGTGTTGTAGTCAAGAAGGCGCCCCATCCTTCATGGTTGCTTGAAACGTTAGCTTTTTTTCTGAATTAATCCCCCCTCCACAACTACAAGGATAGGGCACCCAATTACTGCTGCAAAAATACACTAAAAAATTATTAAAGGAAATTACCTGATCAAGTTATATGCGTCGTCGTCTTTAACCGCGATCATAACAGATGCAATTGAAGGTAAAATTAAGAATGCAGATGAAATGGTTTAAACAAAGGGATGGAATTAAGGTAAAAGGTCCTTGGAGACTGAGACAGTCTTGTAAAAACTTCAATTTGAAGCAGGCAACAATATGTTTCAGTCACATTAAAAGTTCGGTTGCGATGGAGATGGAAACACTGAAACAAGAGAAAGTTTCACCATCCCTTCAGCACAACAGAGTTCCTCTCAACTAGGAAATAACTGAATTCCATCCAATGGTCTTAGACTCTGGTGATTAGTTAATGCATTGCTGGGCGAGTAACTCGCGGCCTCACAGGAGTCTTTGAAGGACTTACCCTAAAAAAACTCAAATATTTTAGATGTGTTGGCATTGGCTTAGTTCAAATCCTCTAATAAGAATATTCAATTCAAGTTCAGTGACAATATACCTGACAGGCTGGGATCCCAGGGCCATCCCACTGCAATTCAGTGCAACGATGGCACTTTCTGCCTGTTTACAAAATCAAAAGAATCAGAAACGAGCAAGATTGCAAAAGGAAAGGAATGGCAGTTGTTTGCATGATTAAATGAAATCAATTGGGAGCATCACAGCTAAATGTTTCATCTTTGCTGTCTATATTAAACATTATGATGATTAATTTACATGTAAAAATACCATGCACATAAATCGTTACAGTTGCCGGCAAGATGCAATGCAGTTATTACAATCAACATCAGTGGTAAGCAATGCTTTTTTTTTCTTCTTTTTTTGCTTTTTTTGAGAATTTGCACATGATTAATAGCTCCAACATAAGAAGAAGAAGAAGAATATAGGGTATAGTACCTACTAGTGCAGCTTATATAGAGATTACTGTTGCTATCTTATACCCTCTCCAGTCCTATCAATTTCCCTGTCTTAAACAACTATCTGATATTAAATCTAGATCAACACCAAACTTTTAGAGGTATGCTAGGTTCCACTTTCTTCATAATGAATCATTAATCACCTTTGTCAAATTGAATAGCTTAAACAACCTTGGAAATAAATTCACACTAAAACTTGTACAATACTCTCTCATTGCATCCATGAAAATGATATTTTATAGATACAGGGCATGATTTTTGTTCTCACCTGCAAGAAAACATGCAACACGCAAACATACAAAGGCTGAACCTACAAGAACGAAAATCTGACAAGGAAGGAAAGGACACACAGCATGACAGCAATTCACAATAGAGAGAAAAGGTTGGTGAAGGTATGTGTTCACAAAGTAAATGGAGGAAGGAGGTGTTAGAAAAGTGGAAGAGAAAATGAGTGAGAGTCAATAAAATTCAAATCTTTAGTAAGTCCAGTCAATAAGATTTTTTAATATTTAGAGTTCAATATTTTTTTGCCAAGTTCATGGTTATTGTTGTATAGAGAGAGAGAGAGAGAGAGAGAGAGAGAGAGAGAAGCTGAACCTACAAGAAGGAACATATGACATGAAAAGAAAGGATACACAGCAATTCACAATAGTGAGACAGGTTAGTGGAGGTATTTGGTCAAAGAGTTAAGGAGGTGAGGGTCTCAATAAAATTTAAAACTTTAGTTGGTCCAGCTTTTAAAATACTAGAATAGCCCTTTTAAAATTTTCACCTTTAATGCACTGTTAAGATCCTTTAAATAATTTTGTAGCAAGTTCAGGTTATTGAGCCAAGACTGCACTTACAAACCCAAAAACTTGGGAAACTAGTAGATCACTAGACATGATCAAAAATCCTAATAGATCGAAATCTTAAAATAATCAAATTTTAAATATCATTTGTCTGTTAAATCCCAAGATTACTCTCCTAAACTAGTATGAAATTCAAAAGATTTGAAGACCTTGAAATTCTAAAAATACTCCTAAAGTTCCATGAAATGATATGCAGTGCAACAAAAATGCATTCAATATAGTCACAATTTATTCAGCACTTAGTGTCAGTACTACCTCTCCCACATCCATGGGCAGGTCCTAGAAGTGTATCCTACATGAACATAAGGAAATACAAGATGCAATAGGATACTAAAAATATATATAAAATTTCCATGAAATTTCCATGCATCCCACTCAATAACCACCGATCACAACAATTGTACTTCCAAGTTGCCCAAGATAGCATACACACAGCCTCTGCCATCAACAAACAGGACACTACAAGGGTAAAATGGTGTGATAGGCTGCATATTATGTGGAAAAGTATATGAACCCTATTCTTAACATGAGAAGTTTATTCTCACTACATTAAGTCTAACCATGATACAGAATTGAAGAATGACTACTTATATCTCCAAATAGGTAAAACAAAAATCCATAAGAGAAAATTGAAATCAAAATAGTCAAGATAGCTCCCGTACTCCCTGCCCCAAAAACTCCTCGATTTAAAAATAAAGAAAAAAATAAAAACAAAACCAATGGCAGTTCATTCAAACCAGTACCAAGAAAAGCCAGACATGTTTACACTATGTCAGCTATTGTTGTGTGTGAAAAACACAGATGAAAGAATAATTTTGTTCATTAAGGAAAGTTTGTGCAAACCAGCAAAATTAAAAGCCGAACATGCTTACAGTATGGTGCTTTTGTTACATAAGAGTGTGTGTGTGTGTGTGTGTGTGTGTGTGTGTGTGTGTGACCCCACTAGCCATCAATTTCATAAACTTGATGCACTTTCAAGAATTTTCAATAACATCAACATCATAGCTTACCATAGCAAATTCAACAAATGCTATACGAGTTGAATGCACGTGATCCCCTAAAAGTCTCAAGCGAGTAACCTGTCAATAAAACAAGACAAGAGAAAGAGTGGGGTCACTCAATGAAGAACTCTTGGCATTCACCCGTCTGAAGGGGGAGGGTGGAGATGTTTTGGTGCTATGCTCACCTCACCACATATTGATTCAAAGAAATTCTTGACTTCAACTTGAGAAACCTGCATTTACAATGAACTTCATTAACTTGAAGAATTTAAATAGGAGTGAAGTTGTGAACTAAATCAGCAAGCATAACAGTACAAAGGAAAATATCAGAAGACAGTTGAGCCCATGATGCCAATAGACTCAAAGGTTCATCAATCTATTTAATGCAAGGAGGAGGTGTTACCTTTTTATCGATGTTGGTACAATAGACTGTCCTAGTGCACATCTCCCGTTCATCTTCAGACTGCATTTAGTAAAAATGTTGGTATCATCAAGAAAGCCCCCTCTCAAGCATCAAAACTTGTGCACTTGCTAAAATAGCACTATCATGCAGAAATTAACACAAGTTAAAAGTGACAAAATAAAATTCATTCATACCCTAGGGAGGAATGTAGGATTCACTGGAAGGATAGCAGTTTTTGAAGGTAGCACTCTGACTGGATAGTATCCTAGCATTGTCCCACCGAGGTTTAAAGCTACTCTTGCTCCTTCTGTTGAAATAAATCCAACTTCTCATGTAAGAAATACTTATAATTACATATAGATTGTGCAAAGACAAATACATATGTTAAATGATTGCAGGCAGCTGTTCACTCACGCTCATCAGCAAACTCCACAAATGCAAAACGAAGAACTGAATGCGGATCACCACAAACCCGGCAATCAACAACCTTCAATCCAACATATAAATACTGATGAGATAGCAAAAACCATGCTCATGAAAAAAGGGGCAAGGTAATGCATTTCCTTTTGATTGCCCATAAAGGCAAAGTCTCAAGACAAAAGCACAAGGGTATAGTAAAAGTTATAAACACCATAAAACACATGGAAGGAGGAAAATTGTGGCTAAAGGACTCAAGGAGCTGCAGTGCAGCAACTAGGACGCAAGCACTGGTTGGTTATGAGTCTTTGGAATTGTGAAAATCTATCATCTTGCAAATTTTGAACCATTTTTTGAGGTTACCTCAATTTATATGCAAACAACCAAATATCTCATGAACTACGAGAACCAATAGATAGTAGCTCATAAAATCTCATTAATAATTCTAATGATAATCTTTAAGAGTAAATTATAAATTAGTCCCTCTATTTTTGAGAAACAAATTAATGAGTCCCCCATGTTTCAAAACCTAATTATTTAGTCTATTGACCAGTGATGACCATGCTTAATTTAATATTAATTTATTTAAAAAATTGTCTTCTTTTCTTATCAATATTTCCATAATATCTATTTATTTTTTTCCTTTTTTGATTTTTTAAAATTGGAAAATAACATAAAATGAATGAAAAGTATTAAATAATTAGTTTTTGAAAAGGGGGGGACTAATTAATTCATTTCTCAAAACTACAAGGACTAATTTATAATTTATCTGAATTTTAAGCATTAAAAAAAGGTGGCTCTTGTGTGAAAGCAAAGTTAACGAATGGCAAAATGTGAAAGGGAAACCATCTACTGAACAATTACAAGAAAGCAGTAACAAAATAAGTAAATCCTCAATCATTAAGTTGGTTCAGGGGTTATAAGAAATTTCAACCAGTTTTGTCTGTTACACAAATGGTAGATAATCCTACGCTATCTTGTTATTTATAGCCCAGGCTGAGAATTTAGGTCATTTCTTCATTCTTCAATACAAGTAAATGTGGAACCTGACTTGTAAACATCCTTCAAAATATGGTCTAAGTTTGCATGTGAGATAAAATAAATAAAAAGGGGACTTTTAACCATTGGTAATAGCATGGACCCAACATATTATACATGAAAACAAAAAGAAAAAAGTGGAGGCACAAATTGACAAATAATGAAATACAAGACAGTACTAAAACACTCACCACAAATTGATTATGTGCATATCTGTACATGCACATAATACACCTATAATCTCTGGAGAGATAAAAATGCTTGCCATCATGTTTGTATGGAAACTATATTGTATGATAGAAAGATGATAGCAGAGATCCATTGAAACTACAAATCTTTTAAACTATGAGAAGACAAAAACTTCACAAGATCTTATGCAACATAAAGTCATTATAATGTAATAAAACCAGCAATATAGAACTGATAACATAAACTGCAACTCTCTAGCAGAAGTTAAAACAGTGAGAAGAAAAGAAATATGTCAATAACAGAAACACACGAGGCCAGTTCCATAAATAGCATCCATTATGAAAACTACATACCAGATGAAGATCAAGAAGGAAAACATAAATCTCCTAGTCAAAACATCGCCATACTACCACAACTAGCTTGAATTTTATTAAGTCCAATAGATTTTAAGAAATGTGTGAAACTATCAAGAGTAATTCTAAGAATCCGACATGACCAAAGAATAAAACAAATATATTGAATTGGTAAAGTAACAACATAAAAAATATTTTTTTTATTAAAAATTATACTCAAATGCAAAATCTGAAACCAATTATGAGTATATGCAACTAAGAGACCGTTTGGGAACGCGGTTTGTACCGCGTTACACAAAAATTCAAAAAACAAAAATGTTGCTTAAATTATTTTTTTTTTAATGTTCACAGTTAATTGTTTTGATGTGCTGATGTCAAAATGATTTTTAAAAAATAAAAAAATATTATTTTAATGTATTTTTAGATGAAAAGCAACTGCTATCACACTCCCAAATAATTAACTATGGGTGTGCTAACTTGTATTTTTTCTTTCAGCTTGCGCGTCGACCGAGAGCCCTTAAATATTATTAGTAGGATTAATAGGAGCTAAATTGGAAGTCCTTCCATGAACCTTGATCAAACTCTACTCACTCCCACCATCAATAAAAGAAAGGAAAGTTATCCCATAAGTTGTGCATGAAAAATGTGCAGCAACACTATGAGTTGAGGTTAAAATGGTATGATTCAACTGGATTAGGGCACATAAAGTATGCTCCTTGTGATTTAGTGCCAAATGGAACTTACACCTAACAGCAATTTGTACCTCACATCAAGGGAAACCTCAAGGCAAACTTTAGATTTGCCTTCCATAGAACTTTCATGGTATGCTCCAAAGAATTAGTGGTCTCCAGAAAACAAAGCAATGGTACTTGAATTGAACAAATTCTTATTGAAAACAAATGAACAAAACTCTAAGAATTTCCAAACTAAAGTAAGGACACCATATCTGAGAATTTGGCATGTCTTCATCCTTGTTCATTAGAATGACATCAATATTGTTGAGAAACAGGAAAAAATAATGATCATAAACTGTGGAAAAACTACAGGAACCAATTGATCAAAAGGAAAAACACACAACATACGAGCAAAATATCAAGCGAGCACATATTCCAAGTTCTAGTTCTTTAGGATGAACTAAACACAACTAATGAATAAGGAAATGAAATCCACTTTTCTGGGGGGGAAAAGATCATTTTGAAGTGAAACAGGGCCATCATGATAATAAAATTAAAAAAGAAAAAAAAAAGGCATGATGAACTAACATGGATCACCGAGATTCAGAATTATCCTTATTGTAGAAACTGCCAAATAACAAATTAATATTAATGAGGATCGTAACTTACTTGTCCACAACCACTAAATAAGCCAGCAAGCCGCTCTTCAGTTACCTAAATTGTGAACCAGTTTCTCTAAACTCAGAACAGAAGAGCAAAACCACTAGCTATAAAAATCGATGCATCAACGTAGCGTAAAACTTTTGCTATGGAACTCAGAAACATACATGTTGATCAATGTCAGAAACATATACTGTTCGTCTAATACTGTCTTCTTGTTGGGCTCTATAAGCTCTCCCATTCAACTTCCTCCTCCCCTGGTTAAAGTTATTTCTTTTCTGTAAAAACACAAGTAAGATTTCAGCAAACATAACCAAGAAAAAGAATAGATAAAAAAGTGTAGCTGTCACAAAAGCTTCTCTCATAGTTTTCCAGTGGCGTTGCCATATTAATTCCGAAAAAGAAATGTTTGCTGAAATTGCCAAAATCTTAAAACTTTAATAAAAAAAAAACACGCAGAAAAAAGAGGGAAAAAAACTATCCCCGGTTGAATGAAAGGCCGAGCAGCTTAGAACTAACAAACATGCAGAGTGATCCTACCGACGGTTAAGAAAAAAAAATGCACGGTAAGAACTACAAAATCGAATTAATATTATAAAATCGAATTAACTCAAAGACAACATACCATATATCAGAAACCATAAATTAATATTATAAAGAAGGATTAATACACGGTAAGAACTACAAAATCGAATTAAGACGTAAAATGGGGAAACCTATCTTCTAATTCAACCAACCATATTAATTTAGGATCTGATTAAGATAACAAAGCCCTTCTATCATACCCAGCTAAAATCATATTGACCAATGATTAACAAAAAAAAAATTATAAAAACCTAAAACCCCAGTTATCGTTGAAATCATAATGGCAGTTATGATATTCAATCCAAGGATAACATTACAACAAATTGTTAGCTAATTTTAGAAATCAACAACATAATTTTTATAGCAGAAAACAAATGGATCAGTCATCAAATTCAAAATTTGATAGATAGATATATAACCTCAAAGAGTACAAAAAATAGGGAACTCCAAAATCTGGCAGAATCCAAAAAACCCATTTGTCAAAAACACAAACAAAACCCAAATAACACAGAAAAAGAAGAAGAAGAAGAATTGACCAAACACCAATCAAAACTAAATAGAACCAATTAAAAAAAATATAAAAACAGAAATGCAAGATCAAAATGGAAATGATCAGAGACAAAAAAAAAAAAGTACCCTTTTAGGGAAGTTGTCATTGGCCGATTGCTTAACAGGGGCTGCAAAATTTTTGAAATGAAGTTCGTTTGGATTATTTTTACTATAAGAAGATGGGAAAAACTCCTTAGCCAAGGGATTCAACTTGGTGAACATATCCACAAGCTTTTGGACAGTGAATTCAGATTCTGATGTTGGCTTTGTTTCTGAGTCCAAATTATTGTTGTTATCATTTTTGTTGGCGGCGGTGGTGTTGTTTTTGGAAGCCACTGCAGCCTCACTGGTAATCTCAGCAACCGCAGCCATGGATAGATGCTAAAAAACCCAGAAACCAGAAAGACCTTAACTTTATTTATTTATTGGAAATCAAGAAAAACTACTAAGCATAAAATCCAACCACGTTTTTTTTTTATTTCTATCAGTGAAACAGAAAGAGAAAGAGAAAGAGAAAGAGAAATAGAGGCAAGATCAGATAGGAAGAGGAAAATGAATAGAAATGTAATAAGCTTATAGACAGAGGTTAAAGGGATACGATGATGATGATGATGATGATGATGAATTCTGACAGAGATGATGCATGTTAAGCCGAAATGGAAAGGAAAAAAAAAGTAGGAGGAATGAGATTATGAGAGTGATCAAAGTTGTTAGTTCTATTTATTTATTTATTTATTCCGCAGTGAGAGAACAGAGAGAGAGAGAGAGAGAGCGAAATAAAGTTAGGGTTTTTGGCAGGGGGAGGTGAAAATGCGAGAGAAGAACATTTGGCTTTTTTATTTGTATGTTTTTTTTTCTTTTTTCTTTTTTTTTTTTTGAGAATGTTCCCTCTTACTCAAGACTCAAGAGAGGGGGAGAAGAAGAGAGAGAGTTGAAAGGGAGGAACGTTAAAAATGGAGAGGAAGGACAGCTGCTAACGTAAGATGACTTAAGCAGCTAAAGTTGTTGTTACTTTGTTTGTTTGTGAGAGAGAGAGAGAGAGAGAGACTATGGATTCTGATATGTCATCTGTAACTGCTGCTACTATTATGGGTTTGTTGGGATTGTCATTCCCTTTCCTCCTCTCTCTCTCTCTCTCTCTCCCTCCCCCCTCTTCGTTTTTTTTTTTTGCGTAATTACAAATAAATTAACTTCACTTGAATGTTTTTTTATATATAAAAAAAAACCTTCACTTGAATGTTTGTGTGGCTGACCGCTCACCCAAAAAGGAATAGTACACTTTTGCTTCTTTTTTTTTTTTACCTGTGTTTGGTAACATGATAGTCGTATGAGAAGATTTGAACTTAATAAATTTTCAATCTAAATACATTTTAAAATTTAATCTAGACTATCATTTTTATCCTCTTAAAATTGTTTAAGTAGTTGGTTAAACCAGGTTGATATAAATTTATTCATCATGTTACCATCTTAATATTTAAAAATAATTATTTAATATGTCACTATCTTAATATTAAAAAAAATATATCGTCAGATTTTGCATTCGTTATTAAAGTTTTATTCTCTTATAAAACACGATATTAATGACTAGATTTGTTTTTTGCATTAAAACAAACTTGAATAGCAGCATAGGCCCTTAATGTTCTAGTCTTCTTCTAATTACACGAGATATTGATAGCTCACAAGTCTAGTTATTTTGTGGAAATAAGAGGGTAGAATGTCATTTTTTCCTTATAGTACTAATGATAGATAAATATTCCTTAAACAAACATTAACAAGGGTTGAGCTCCTCCTCTAGGTTGAACTCATGGCGTTAGGCTCTTCCATAAGACTTCGCCCATGGTGTTAGGTTATCCTCCAAGGTTGAGCCCATGAAGATTAGACTCTTCCTCCCAGCTAAACCCATGAGACAGTTATGCCCAGGCATGTTGTCTAAGACAGTGAGTTTTTCGGCTTCCAAGGTTTTTTTAGGCCCGTTGAATTTGGATTTATTAGTAGCCCCTAGGTATTTGTGATATTTATACGCAAAAACTTGTAAAAATACTTGGTTATTATGATGAGTTCATAAAATTTTCTTTGTATGAGAAGAGAGGTGAAAAATGCATCGAAGAGTCTGTGTGTAGTGGCTTGCACATTGTTTCATGAAATTTCTAAGTATATAAAGGGGAACCATGGAAGAACCCATACTTAAAAAAAAATTCTAGGAGAGTGAGGTAAAATATAAATGACTTCATACTTAGAAACGTTTTCTAATAGGTGGAGAAAACTACAGAAGGTTGAGCCTATACTTAGAAAAGTTTTAAGTGACCGGGAGAAACCCAAGAAAAATGAGTATATGTTTTTTAAAAAAAATTAAGTAACTGGAGGAACATAAAAAAGGTGAATCTATATTTAGAAAAAAAAAATTAAGAGGCTAAGGAGAACTTATAGAGGGTGAAACCCGTACTTATAAAATCTCAAAGTGGCTCGGAGGAACCTAAGAATGATGAATCTATAAAAATTTCTCAAACCAAGTATGAGGTGCTTGTTTAAGACCATATAATGTTTTTTTGAGCTTGCAAACATACCTAAAATCATGTGAAACACCAGGATAGGCGCCAAATAAACTTCTTCTTAAAGATCTCCATTCAAAAAGATATTTTTAACATCAAGTTGCGAGATATACCACTGACAAACTGAAGCTATTACACCCGACCTAGATTTGTATCGCTTAATAGATCTATCAGAATTAGTCTTGATCTTATACATACAATGACAACCAACAACACTCTTACCAAGAGGTAAAAGAACTAAATCTCAAGTATCTATTTTATGCAAAGCTAAAAGTTCATCATCCATGGTTTGTTGCCAATAAAGATTAAAAAAAATTGCCTCTTTATAGAAAAAAGCTCAGATAGATAATGAACATAAGCTAAAAAGGAAGTAAAATATGAAGAATAATAAAAGGAGGCAAAATATGGTAACTTTGTGGACTTACGAATATGTGTGGATTGAAGTAAAGGTGAATCTACAATCTCAAATAAAGCTTGAAGGACCATAGAAGAAAATGGATCTTTAGGTGTACAGGAGAGTAAAGTGTTAATAATTGCAAAATGATCAGTACAAATTGGTCAGGTAGAATGTAAAGGTAACGAGGTAATAACATGAGAAAGGGGATTTGAAGTACTAGGAACCTGGGATGATAAACTATTAGAATCCTCAAAAAAAAAATCTATACAAATAAGATCATATCTAGTCAAGTTATGAGTAGTGGATGAAATAGAAAAAAAAAGTATATACTAAAGAAAGACAACATGACGAGACATATAAATTTTCTGAATTATTGGATCAAAACAACAACACCCATTTTTATCTTCATGATAACCAATAAAGATAAAATAGCAAATCGAGAGGACAACTTATTGCGTTCTACATAAGAAAGAAGAACAAAACAAGTACAACCCAAAACTCTAAAGAAATAATAATCACGGGCATACCTAAACAACTGTTCAAAATGAGAAAAACTGAAATATGAGAAGATGGAATTGTATTATTCAAATCTACAGTAGTAAGAATAGCTTCACCTCAAAACACACTAAGAACATAAGTAGACAACCAGAGAACGAGCAGTTTTTAAAATGTGTGTATATTTTCTTTCAGCAATGTCATTTTGATCAGGAGTATTTGTACACTAAGTTTAGTGAATAGTTATATCTAGGGCAAACAACTCATAAATTTATTAAAGGTGTATTCCCTACCCAAATCACACCTAAAACATTTAATAACAACAGACTGTTGAGTTTTGACAAAAGTGCGAAAGGTTGTATATATCTCAAAGAATGTAAAACGATATTTCAGTAAATAAATCCAACAATAACGAGTATGATCATCAATAAAAGAAACATAATATTGAGAGGTGTATTCCTCACCTAAAACATTTGATAAAAGCAGAGTGTTGAGTTTTGATAAGAGTACGAAAGGTTGTATATATCTCAAAGAATTCAGAATGATATTTCATTAAATAAATCCCACAATATCAAGTATGATAATCAATAAATAAAACATAATATTGAGACCCTCTTTTATGGAAACAAGAAATTATCCTCATTTATCAGACCGAATCAAATCAAATGGAGAAGAAGAAACAAAAATACTTCGATTAAAAAGTAAAGCAAAAAATTTTGTCAGTTTACATCCATTATAATAAAAAATATCACAAGTTTGCAAATTTTCTAAAGCATATATGGATGCCAAAAATCTCAAACGAGAAGACAAAACATGACCTAGATGAGAATGTCATAAATAAAAACTAGAAGAAGGACTTAAATGAAAAGTAGACAAATTAACATTAGTAGCAGTAGTAGCAACTAACACTTTTAACTCATCCAAAATATATAGTCCTCTATTCCTATGGTTTGTCCCAATCAGCTTTTGAGATTGTAGATCTTGCACACAACAAAAAAAGAGAGGAAAAAATGACTAAATAATTATTAGAATCACATAACTGACCAATATAAGCAATATTCAATATGAGTTTCAGAATAAGATAAACATTAGAAAGAGTCAGGTGAAGTTTAATAATAGAACCAACACCTATTAGAGGTATAAGAATGCCTTCAGCAGTCATGACATAAATAGAAGACGAAAGAGATATAGAAGCAAAAGATAAAGAATCTAAAGACATGTGATAAGAAGCACTAAAATTCAAGACTCATTCAGAATGTGACATACCTAAAAACTATGAGGAAAATGACTTATGACAGAAGAAGCAGACATAGCTTGTGGCTGTAAGGAGAGAAATTTCTAAAATTACTTATTTAGAGTGTTAGGATTGGTGAAAGGACCTGATGAAACTACTATTACAGTATTAGACTGTGGTGGTTTGTAACCCCGAGGCAGTCTATGAGCATTAGATTGTGACTGGTTATCAAGCTTCCAAGCTTGAGATTGCTGTTGTGATTGATTTTGTTGTTTCAACGTAGGACACCAAGCTTTCTAATGACCTTTATGCTTACAGAAACTTCACTAGTCAAAGGCAACACATGTGTAAGGCTTATTTTGATTATTAGAGAGTGGTTTAAAAGGTAGTCCTAGCACATAAGGATTAGAAGTAGAAATAATTTTCTTTTTAGAATAAGACTAGAGATGTATTTCTTTAGCCAATAACTTATTGACAATTGAGTTAATATAAAAAAATGAAGAACGATGCCAAATCAAACATATAAGTCCTTCAAAATCACTATGAAGTGCCATTAAAAACTATATCAATCGTTGTTGCTCTCTATGAGCAATATAGGCACCACATGCCTTTAATTTTATCGATTCTATAAGAGCCAATTGATACTACTTTGCAAAATTTGTTTGAGTAAATGACATTTGCAGATGGTCTCAAATTTCTTTTGTTGTCTTATACTTTGCCAACTGTATACTTATGGAATGCTCAACAGAATTGTTAATTCAAATAATAATTTTTGCATTGTTTGTCTCTTAGACATCTATCAAAGTAGTATAACATTTATCAATATTTCTAGGTTTCACATAAATTCCACTAACATACCTCCAAATCTTTTTACTTTTAAAACAATTTAGCATCACATCCTCCTGGTTGTTATTCATTAATTAAGAATCATTAATTAAGAAAGGATAGAATTTAGCATTAAGGAAAGAAGGATAGAATTTATAAGGGTAAATTATCTAGACATCTTGTGATATAGAGATAGGAATAATTTACATCTTTATTTTTTGAAAATTATAATATGTTATTTATAATTTTCAAATTCATTCTACTTGATATATATTGTTGTTTGAATTCTATCTTGCATCGCACTTCTATCAATTTTATTGAGAAAAAAATCAATTTTTATTAAAAAAATGTTATTAATCATGTACTACAATAATTTTTATGTCGAAGTTGCCGAATTAATGATGAACACTTGAATAGAACATAAATAATCAAAACATGAAAGACTGAAACAAGAGAAAACAAACAGTAAAATAAATAAGTAAATTTTTTTATTAAAAAAATTGATATTTTTTAGAATATATATATATATAACACCCAAATTGTTAATAAAAAAAATAACAAGTGAAACAAATAAGTGAAAAGTGGTAAAAAGAAACTAAAGAAAAGGATTAAAGTATATGGACGGATTGAATACCTCTTTAGAAAGTAATTGGATTAATTATAAGTTTGGTTTTTTTTTATCAAATTAATATAGAAAAATAAATTTCTCAAGATAAATATTATATTATTTTATAAAATTTAATAATTGTAACATTAAAAAAAATAAATGAATTATAGTAAATAACTTTTTTTTATAAATTGAATAAAAACATTAATTAACTAAAAATGATTTTATTAAAAAGTATAAGAAGAAATTATTTTATCAATTATGAAAAATGTGAATATGGTTTTGAAAAATTAATATAATAATTAAAATATACATAATATAGATTTAATTATGAAGATGTGATGATTGAATAATAACAAAAAATGTGCATTTGTAATGAAATTATTATCTTGCATTTCTAACTATGTTATATTTAAACTTTGTATTGATGTAGATATTTTATTTGATATATGATAGGTTTAATTATTTATTTTTTATTAAATATATTTGGAAAAATGATTCAATAATCAAGAAAATCATAATTTAATTATATTATGGTCTTAGAAATGAATTATATTTTTATTATGATTACAAAACCTTTGTAGATATTTTATTTGATATATGATTGGTTTAGTTATTATTTTTTATTAAATATATTTGGAGAAATAATTTAATAATCAATTAAATCATAACTTAATTATATTATCTCCTTAGAAATTAATTATATTTTTATGATGATTACATAACTTTTCTAAGATAATTTTGATGAGTGAGAAAATTAATTAAAGAATTAATATTCATTATAAAATAAAATAAAAATAAAAAGATCTATTTATTATTCTAAACATCGCAAGTTTAGTGATAATATATATTAAAAGTAAAATAAATTTGTATATCATTTATTTTGTTTTATTCTTTATTAATTAAATAAAATATAGAAATATTTATTATATCCTATATACAGTTATCAAACACAATTTCATTTTATATTCTGTGTATCACATTTATTTATGTCTCTCCTATCCTAAACCATACGCTATATTAATACTTCATTTAATACACAAATATAACGAGACCCTAATTCATTTATTCTTCAATTATATTTGACAAAAAGCAAGTCAATTAAGTTTAATAAATGAGTATCATTGACTAAAGTCAAATGTAGAAGGACTGTTACCTCATGGAACATGGAAGATGTGATTCGCACCAGCTAAGGTGTTCATGGGCAGAGCGGCCTAACAGACCGGCCTAGGTTAAGAAAATTACCCCGATCTGGCAGTCCTGTAAGGCCAGATCTGACCCAATCTTTAAACGATCTGGACTCTAAGTTCATGAGTTTTAGGCCAGACT
>Ga0325414_1002829_pt1 | contig 17836 bp, 13 predicted proteins | sample PopdelMetagenome_8_FD_206183 | JGI IMG/M metagenome (GOLD analysis project Ga0325414, IMG submission 206183) | Populus deltoides microbial communities from Bellville, Georgia, United States - Leaf-PdKOR-R3 | ecosystem: Host-associated > Plants > Phyllosphere > Phylloplane/Leaf | place: USA... | reverse complement strand
CTGTTTTATATACGTTTAAGATTTTAGATCAATCGGACATTAAAAAAAGTCTTGAAATAAGGTTTGGAAGTTACTATATGAGAATTGCATTATTTTTCTAATTGATTCAGGATTTTTTTCTATTTAGATTATTACTTTTTTATTATTTTTTTATATTTATTTAGGATATTTTTTATCTATTGAAAAATAGACATCTATACCTTTCTATTAATATATGGTAGACCTTCTAATTCATCAAGAAGATGGGGAACCATTCATTCGAAGTTGAGCTTCAATTTTGCTAGCACATTATAAAATTCGACTTTAGAATTGTTTTAATTAGTTGAGTTATTATTTATTTATTTTTTAGTTTATCATAGTGTTGCAACATTTAAGGATTATTTGGGTTATGTTTTATTTTATTATTTTGGACTTTTAATGTGTTAAGGACTATTTATCAAGTTTGGATCCATTAAGTCAAATTAAGATTAACTTTTGATGTGAAACCTTGTGATCACGTGGCCATGCAATCCACATACAAGAAAGGTAAATCTTGAAAAGCCAAAGAATCAGGTTTGATAAGAGTGTGACACAATGAAAATCTGTTCCAAGACACTATCATTATTGAAATAAGAATCCTTACCCTACGAATATCAATTCGCGAACGGGAAGTATAAAGAAGAATAGCACAAAGACAGTTATACTAAGATAAGTTTGATTATTCTTTGTTTACTTGTATCATACAAAACAAAAATTTATTCAAAATATCATGGATGAAAGCTAAAAAACTAAGTACAACATAAATAACTCTGTTTATAATAGGTGAAAAACCACATAAACAATTTTGAAAACAAATATAAAAGAGTTGTAAATAAAATTGGAGAAAAAAATTTTACCATGATATAAAATAGGAAATCTGAAAACGTCTTGTAAAATTTCAGTTTGATCTAATGATTGAATAAAAATTTATAACTGTTAGCATAAAACTATAAAATAAAAAAAATCAGCCCAAAAATCCTTGTAAGAAAAGGATTTTAGAACAATGAAAGAATTCTTGCCACACTTAGAGAAGATCTTTGATAACCAAATTGATATTAGCTACTGCAATTCACTACATTTGAAGGGAGAGGAACGCTCGACTCTATGGTATGGCTCCTCACAACAATTTGATTGTTTATAGAGATATTGTTCATTGTATTGTTTCTAAAATTAATCTTCTTTGTAATATGGCCTCTTCGGATACTAATAGATGACTTCATATTTCATGGGGATGTTCTGATGATATTTTCATTTCTTGTTTAGGTTTTGAGGGCATGTCCTCTTAGCCTCTATCCGATGATGTATTTTCCTGTTTTCCTGTTTATTGCTTTGGGTTAGGTGGGTTTTGTCCGCCTTTTCGAGCTGTGTGGGGTTTGCTTCTTTGTTGTTGTTTTGTTTCTTTTTGGTTAATATACTTATCCTATCCAAAACAAAAATCAGCAAAAGTCCCAAAATTAACTAGTGAATATCCTTTCATTTATTAAGAAAAGAATCCTTTACAAATTGGAAGTCCATAAGTTAAAAGGCAACAAATAACAAAATCTATATTGCATTTTCTTATCTGTATCACGATGCCTTGTAGAACTCCAATTGACTTGAAATTTTAATTTCGTGTAGAAAAACATGTCTAAAAACTCATGGTTAAAAAGTTTAGTCCGATGTCGAGTTGAGAGATAATTCGTTCTCAAATCACCAATCCTACTTAAGACTTTAAAGCTTTTTTCTTTCGCCTCCAACAACTTTATATGAAAGTAACAACCTTCCTCTTTTGCCATTCATGTTGTGTGCTTATTTCTTTTTATGTGGTTGAATGATTCTCATATAAAGTTCTTGTTTGAACTTGTAAACTCTTCAAATGATTGATCAACTCCGCTTGGACTTATACTTGTTTGCGCCTCAATATAGGCATAGGGAAGAGGTGATCAAATATATATAAGTTTAGTTCTTCAAGGCAAGGTTCTTGTTGGGACAAGTTACAAACCTTCTTGAAACCTCAAATTAGAAATATAACAGACAATTCTGCATTATCGACATATCGCCCAAAGCACAAAGTTACCACAATACCCATTTCAACACAAGTTATGGTTTTATCACGCGGACATGAAAAAACATATCATAAGGCCTCAAAATATGGCTCGGGTTGGCATGTAGAGCGTCAAAATTACAAAATTACCAAAATATCCATTTTGACAAAAGTTATGGTTTTCACATGAACATGCAAAAACATATCACAAAGCATTTAAACGTGCTTTAGGTTGGTCGATAGGGTATTAAAAACTGAAAATTACCAAAATAAATGTTTTGACAAAAGTTATGGTTTTCTCTCAAGCATGCAAAAAACATATCGAAAGTCCCTAAAATGTTCCTTAGGTTGGTTGAGAGGGCGTCAAAGGCATACAATTACCAAAATAGCCCTTTTAAAAAAGTTATAGTTTTTTCGCTTGGGTATGCAAAAACATACCAGAAGGCTCTAAAAGTTGCTTTAGGCCGGCCTATAAGGCATCAAATAAGCAAAATTACCAAAATATTCATTTTAATAAAAGTTATGGTTTTCACATGAGCATGCAAAAACATAACAGAAGGCCCAAAAGGTACCTTAGGTTTGCCCTTAGGGCGTCAAAGGTGTAAAGTACCAATATACCCATTTCAACAAAAGACATGATTTTTGCAATGGTATGGAAAAACATACCTTGAGTCCCAAAAATGTCTTTGGTTGGCCAATAAGGCGTCAAAAATGCAAAATCACCAAAATACCCATGTCAATAAAAGTTATGGTTTTTGTATGGGCATGCAAAAATATATCAAGAGTCCCTAAAGGTACCTTAGGCTAGTTAGTAGGGCGTTAAAAGCATAAAATTACCAAAATACCCATCTCGACAAAAAGTGATGGTTTTCAAATGGGCATGCAAAAACATACTAGAAGGCCATAAAAGGTGTCTTATATTTGCCGGTAGGATGTTAAAATGAAAAATTACCAAAATACCCTTGTCTATAAAAAATATGGTTTTCACATGGGCATGCAAAAACATGCAAAAAGGTCCCAAAAGGTGTCGTAGGTTAGCTAGTAAGGCGATGAAAATGCAAAATTACCAAAATACTCATCTCAATAAAAGTTATGGTTTTCATACAAGCATGTAGTGAGGCCCTAATATGTGCCTTGGATAGGCCAGTATGACGTCAAAAATGTATAATTACCATAATACCAATTTCAGTAAAAATTATGATTTTTACACATGCATGCAAAAACAAACCATAAGGACCCAAAATGTGCCTTAAATGGTCGGAAGGGCATCAATATTGTAAAATCATCAAAATACCCATGTAAAAAAAAGTTATGGTTTTTGTGTGGGCATGAAAAAACATACTAAGAGGCCCTAGGTGCCTGATATGAGGTTGAAAGCGTAAAATTACCAAGTACCCATTTCAAAAAAAGTTTGTTTTTGGCTTAGGCTTGTAAACACATATCGTGAGGCCCCAAACTGTGTCTTATATTATCGGGTAAGGCGTCTATATGGCAATATTACCAAAATACCCATTTGAAAAAAGTTATGGTTTCCGCACTTGGATGTAAAATCATATTGTGAGGCCTTAAAAGGGTACCATATGATTATCGATAAGTCTTTGAAGCAAAAACTTACTAAAATATCCTAATCAACAAAAGTTATGGTTTTCATTCAGGCATGTAGATGCTTATCGTGAGGCCCCAAAAGGTTCTTTAAGTTGGATGATAATGCATTGAAAGCAAAAATTACCCATCTCAATAAAAATTATAGTTTTTGAGCCCGTTTGTCTCTGCGGGCACGTTTGCGTTTCTTTTAAACGCACTGATAGTGATTTTTGGTTACCAATTGAAAATAAAATATAAATTGTTGGCCTCACCATTTATCTGAGGCAGGACCTCGATTATGAAAAATCAGTAAAATATTGCCTTTTGCTTTCTAGATCAAAAAAGGCTTTGGAAATTTACCAAAGCATCCTTTTCTCTTTTTCTATGCTCGTCCATTTTCCAATTCGCATTCATTTTTCCAATCCTCTTCTCTTTTTCTATGCTCGTTCATTTTTCAATTCGCATTCATTTCTCTTATCAACCCTAACTGTGCACAACAACTCTACAATAAACCATTACTGCTGCACAACCCATAAGACTATCACGTCTCTTTCTTCCCATTCAGTAGTCATTGATTTCTCCTTAACAACATAAAAAGAAGAACAAGAGCAACCCTCATTACTGCAATCAAGAACCCCAAAATAGAAATCCAGATCATGCTTCATTCAGACACCAAAGCTGCAATTTCCAACGGGTTAGTTTGCTTAATTCACCGGTCTACTCGTATAGATTTGTTAAGTAAATTTTTGTTCCTTCCCTCCAAACCTAGATCTGTTTATTCCTTTTTGTAAATCATTTGTTTTTTTTACTCTGGACAGTGGTTATTGCTAATTGTTTTAAGCTCTCTATCTTATGCCTCCATGTATCTTTAGTTATTTATGTTTTCGCTCTTGGTATGTTAAACTAATTGAGGTCGAAGGCAAAGTACTCGCTGCACTGTCAACCATTAATAGTTTTCAAGCTATTAGGAACTAGTAGTAGTTGTTGTTTGCTGATGATTACTAACAAATAAATAAACGTAAATTAAACTACTAATTTCCTTTGCTAATTAGAAAATCCCCTGATAATTGATGAAACACAATTTAAGGTTTGAGTTGTCTGTGGAGTAGTTTTAGATGTTCTTTTCCCTATCAAGAAATAGTTGAGCAATCATTGTGGATTAATTTGACAAATGTAATTGCTTGTTAGTTTTGTAATGGAATACACCAGCTTCAATTGTAAAATGTAGAAGAATTTCATTACATTGTTGTCAACATGTCTGTTATTTGATAATTACAAGGCAAATGTCATCAAGCTTTAAATTTTATATACTGTGTATGCTAAAACTGATCGAGTTTCTTAGTTCACACTTGACATCATTCAATCTTTTGTTGAACTAGTTAATTGCATGTCAATTGTGGATGTTAAAGCTGATATAGTTTCTTTTTTATCCCTTGTCAACATTCAATGTCTTGTTAGTTTCTTTGGTTGACCTTTTGCTGGAAATGTTATTTCGGGTTCTGTTAGTATCTTATTTTAGTCCTTATCAACATTCAATCTTTTGTTTATATAGTTAATTGTTTGTTTTATTTTTTCTTGCATTGTCAATCATTAAGCTGATATAGTTATTTATTAGTTTATTTTTTCATCCCTTTTCAACATTCAATCTCTTGTTAGTTTCTTTGGTTGACCTATTGCTGGAAATGTAATTTCCTATTCTGTTATTATCTTATTTTAGCGCTTATCAACATTCAATCTTTTTTTTATATATTTAAATGTTTGTTTTATTTTTCCTTGCATTGTCAACTATTAAGCAATGGATGAGTCTAACACACATGATAAAGCTTCTTGGACCAAGACAATGTTGCACACGTTTTGTGACATTTGCATTAAAGCTATTGAGAGAGGCATCAGACCAAACACCCATTTCGACAAAGCTGGTTGGAAATTTGTCATATAGTCATTCAAAGAGCAATCAAGACTTTCATTAACAAAAGCTCAGCTTAAAAACAAATGGGATGAGATTAAAAAGGACTGGAGGGTATGAAACAAATTAATAACTGAAACTGGAGTTGGTTGGTTTAATGAACTTGGGACCATCTCAACAATTAATGAATGGTGGAAAGAAAAAATTAAGGTTAGTTTTCATTATCAATAGCCTCATAAAATTATTTGTCTTGTTATGTTATTTATTAATCTACTATCATTGCTAAGTACATCCAGCTTACATTACACAGGAAATGAGAGGCGCAAAGAAGTTTAAACATGTCGGCATAGATCCCTTGTTGTGTGCCAAGTACGACATCGTGTTTAGTAACGTAATGGCCATGGGAGAATATGCTTGGACTCCCTCATAAGGACTGTTATCAGATGAAGATAATGGGGCTGCTGGAATGAAAAATACAACCAATAAGGAAACTAATAGAGAAGAAGGAAGTGGCGACTCTGAAGAGGATGCAATCACTGATTTCATACATGATGTTAGCAATATGATTGGTGGAAGCAATGTCGCAAACAGTAGCAGCAACCCCAGTAATGCAAAGAGAAAGGGTTCACATAATACTATACCTTAATTCTGAAAAAAAGAAAAGGGGAATTAAAATGGGAGCACAATTATTTGCACGTCTGGATTAACTTGTTAAGTCTGTCTCTATGACCAGAGAGAGCACAACTCCTTCTAGAGATAAACAAGGTTGTAGCATTGAAGAGGTAATGGAAGAACTGTATTCTATTGATGAAGTTAACTTTGGTAGTGTATTGCATACCTTTGCAACTGAATTTTTTTGGTGCGAGGAGCAAGAGGGAGATGTGAGCTACAATGGGTTCTATTGATAGAAAAATATCATGGCTGAAAATAATGTTTGAACAACAAAGAAAAACTTAGATAGACAAGGTCAGGTTTTAACTTATTAACCTATTAATGTCTTTTCATTTATGTTGAATACTATATTCCAGTAACATTTTCAATTGTCTAAAATCTTTTTCATTGTTTTTTTCAGACTTCCTGTGCTGCAATTATTGTTGAAAATATATGAATTTGCCTACATATTTGTGTATTTCTGTAGCCAAGTACTTGAAACACCATTACCATGTATGTTTTGACATTATGTTCGGTTTAGGTTGTTAAAATCAAAATTTTTAGTTGGGTTACTTGCTGTTTAATGGTTGGTTTAATACATGGAAATGAAGATTCATGCTTGTTGTTATTACATTTTGAATGTTTGTTACTTGCTTTTAAATGGTAGGTTTCATACATGCAAAAATTGCAGTTAGTATTATTGCAATTTGAATGTTTGGATACCTAACTTTGAATGTTAGGTTTAGGTTGTTAAAATCAAAATTTTTAGTTGGTGCGATGTTATGAATGTTTGGTTACATGCTTTTGAAAGTTAGGTAACTGTTTTGGAATATTAATTCAATTTCCTATATATTTGTATATAAATAACAGTATGGGAAGCCAATATCACTTTCATATTGTCAATTTCCAAATAGAAACCGAATATTATAGTACCTGCAATCAGGTGTGGTGGTTTGTAATTGATGGTGTTGCTCATTGCTGGTATTTTTACATCTGTAATAAGTAAGTTGCATTTAATTTATTATTAGTTGTAGCCGATTACTTTCAATGTTATAAAATTCATTATAAACTAAATGCATTCTTAGATTTGTAAATGTCTATTCATTTGCAAAATTGAAAATGAAAAGGACAACAAGGTTGCTAAGCTATGGCATCAAGGGTAACAAGGTTTATGTTTATGATGTTCATTAGGAGAGTGAAGGGGTAGAAATTTGTGGCCTTTATGCTATAACAGGACTATAAACAACAATGTCGTGGTATATCTTTGGTTTTTTGTTTTTGTTTTTTTCTTTCGCCATATGGTTGAGTAAATTATAGTTTAGTCCATGTTGATGATGATTTTGTAAGTTTATTTATCTTTTTTGAAAATCATAGTTATCCAATGTTAATTGTTAATTCTTTCATAAATTCTCATTTTAATCTCTGCAAATACTATTTTTTAGTTTGTTTATAGTAGGTGGAATTGGAAATTTTGATTAGAAATAAAAGGCATTTTGAAAAAAATAATTAATTATACTTAAAAACTAATAAAAGGACTGAATTGCAAACAAATATAGCCTCCTACAAATTGCAAGTCCAGCAAAACTACATTATACTTAGAGAAATGGAATTATATTACTAGTCTTATTTAATTCAAAATTGTTATTAATTGATTTTTATGGAAATGAACCTATTTTAAATGTTATTCTTTTTTTATGTTAGGATATTAAATGATTCTATATATGGTTATATAAAAGTAATGCTGAGGGTAAGATAATATTTTACAATATAGTATTCCGATCTCTATAATCCATTAGTTTTTTTTTAACAAGTCTTAAACTTTGCAATTATTCACAAAAAAATTATATGTCATGATAGATATGGATTCACACTGGTTTTCAGCACTTTTTGACGGGGTTATGATGATGTAATGAATAACATAGCTGATTACATTAATTATGGTCATTCTTCTCATAACGATGGAGATTCCAGTGGTAATCACAGTTCTGATAATGACGACAACGACAATGATGATGATTCAGATGAAGAAGGTGAGTTGTTTTGGATAAGGGAGTTTGATCGTTAAAAATTGGTTATATGCACGGTAGGTGCCCTCGCATTATATTATAATACTTATATATACAAGGAACCTTGTATGGATTCGTACAACACTGGAATGCGATGGTTGAACGAAATATTACATGGGCATTGGTTACGATGTGTAAACATGTTTAGGATGGATGCGACGACATTTCAAAGTCTTTGCTTTCAACTTGAAAACCAATATGGGTTAAAAGCATCTAGAAGAATGTGTGTTTTTGAGAAAGTTGGAATATTTCTTTATACAATAGCATTGGGTGCTTCCAACAGGGAAATTCAGGAGAGATTTCAACATTTAGGAGAAACTATTAGTAGGTACTTTAATAAAGTTCTTAAATGAATTTGTTCGCTCGCTACAGATTTAATATAACCTGCAGATCCCGAGTTTGTAAACACACTGCGTGAAATTATGAACAATCCAAGGTTTATGCCTCATTTCAAGGTAATGTAATTAATCGTATTTATTGGTGGTGTGACACGATCAAAGAGTTGATGTCTTATCCCAAGTGCAGAAGTGTCAAAGTAATAAATAACCCGGCAAGACCGGAGTCGAACCACAGGGAGGTCAACTATATAAATTACAAATAAAGAAAAAGATTTGAAGAGAATAATAAAAGAAAAGGAGTTGAAGAGAGTTTTGGGATGTGATATTAGTGTAAGGATTAAACAATAATAAAATAGATGTCAAGGTTAGAAGATTCACAAACGGTATTTCAAATAAATATAATATAAACTCTTTTTATTTCAATTGGAAACCACACACAAAGGAGGTTCCAATCAGATGATTTATCGTTATTAGCTCATTATAAATTATTAACATGATCATATTAATCATCTTATCTAAGTAACACCATACTTATAAATATCATCAGGCATTCATGTTGCTAGCTTATGTTAACAACAAATCAAGTTCCTATCATAATAACGATGTCGAACGAAGACTATGAAGGATCAAGCATTTGATGCACCAAATGTTATACAACACAAATCTAGATTAATCATTTAACAAGCAAGGTATTAATAATTAGTAAGATAAAAAGATAAAACATGTTAATAACAATCTTTCTTAGATATAAACATTAAAGTCCATGTTGAGTTTATATTATACCTATTCTAACACCACTAGTGAAACCTTTTCAGCTTGACATAATTAACTCAGCTAAACATAATGAAGAAAAACATAAATAAACAATATAAGAACATAAACATGATATAATTTAACTAAGTATAGGAAAGGAAATGAAAAATCATAAACAAGAGATTAATATAGCATCAAAAAAAACTTGAACATTACAAAGAGAGAAAGCAAGAAGATGATCTGAAAAAAATATCATTGCTAACATCAGAATTAGAGCCCATTTTGCTCATGAAAGTTGTGGGCAATTGTCTCAGGTTTCCAACAAAAAAAAAGCTAGAGCTCATTTGGACATCTAGAACTCAAGATATGAGCTGAAAACCGAACAGTGTCTGAGCTGCAGGACATATTCTGACTTTTCCGTTGATGCTAAGATTTGAACTTGAAAATGACAGAATTGAGTTTTGGACTCCATGAAAGTTTTAGATCTATGTCTTAGCTTTCTATACATGTAAAGCATACCTAAATACAAGGTCTACAGCTCCAGTTATAACCCAATAACTGAATGGTGTTCCAGTTTGAATTGAATCACCATCTCTTCTCTAAGTTTAGTCCTCTTTTTGTCTCTTCACTTTCAATAGTTAATCACATCAATCAATCATTTGAATTGTGAGATATACCTGTATTAAAAATAAGCATTTACCATAAATTAAAGATATCTTATATTAGCAGACTTGTTATTATAAAACATGCTTTAATTAGGGAATTTAATGATACTTTAGTGCAATATGATGATATAAAGCCTTTATGAGAATGCATTTTTAAGTACTAATCATGGTGCTTCGTATTAAATAAATTTGTGAAATTTATTTTTTAGTCACTCAAATTGATGCTTGTTGCTAGTTTCTCTTATATTAGAATTGTGTAGGAGCTATCAATGGTACACATGTGCGTTCATGTGTTTCTTCAGAAAACCAAATTCCATTTATCAGAAGAAAAGGTGTGCCGATCCAAAATATTTTGACTGCATGTAGATTTGACATACAATTCATATTTGTTTCGGCGAGTGGGGAAGGTAGTGCTTCTGATACACGAATTTTTCTCGAGGCAATTGACAATCCAAATATAAAATTTGCTAAGCCACTAGAAGGTAGTAACATGTGTGTGTATGTGTGTATATATGTTAATGTTAATTGTTTTTTGACATTTTTCTTTTTAAAAAATTTATATGTATTTACAAGGAAATATTACTTGGTTGATTCGGGATATCCTACTAAATATGAATTTTTAGGTCCATATAAAGATCAAAGATATCATTTGCAAGAATTTAGGAGGTGAGGACAACTACAAAATCGTGAAGAAATTTTCAACCATATGCACTCTTCATTACATTGTGTGATAGAACGTACATTTAGAGTTTGGAAAAAAAGATGGCGAATCTTATAGAATATGCCATCCTTTAGTTACAAGGCACAAGTTCAAATTGTTGTCGCATCAATGACAATTCATAATTACATTGGAAGAACTTCAATGCAAGATGTGGCATTTATGGAGTTCGATCGTCATCTTGATTTTGTTCCTGATGATTTTCAAACTGATGTGGCTCCACATTCACAAATCCAAAGACACTAAAGGCCTTCGTGAACAGATTACGTATGTGATGAGATTGCTGCAAGTTTAATGAAACAATTATAAAATATTGTTCTAATGTGTTTAGGTCTCTTTGCAATAATTTATTGGTTGTAAGATTACTTTTTTGTAATTGGAAATTAAGATTATAAATCAAGTCATTTTAGGTAATTATACCATAACATCAAATTGAACCATAATTTTTAACTAAACACATTAAACTACTTTTTGTTCAACCTCAATTTCAACCACAGTTTTAACCAAACATATATTTTTCCAAACTAACCTAAACTAAAAATACTTTTTATAAAAACAACTTTTTTCAAACCACAACCACAAAAGCTACCACAATACTAAACACACTCTTCACATGGGCATGCAAAACATACTGAGAGGCCTCAAAATGACCATCTTTTCTATCCTTTTTCCTTAATACATAAACATTGTTAGTTAAATGAGTATCCCACATTAGTCTCTATTTTGGAATTTCATAATAGTTAAAAGAAGTATATATACTCTTTTTAAACTTTATATAATTCAAATTTTAGAGTAGCATTTAGAAGAATTTTTTTTTTGGATTAAATGTAAGAAGTATATAGATAAAAAAGAGCAAGACAAGCTTGCAGTACAAGCTAGAAACCAACAGAACATTACATACACCAGCCAAGGGAACAGGCTCCCTTGAATAAACCAAGTGAAAGTTAGACTAGCTGGAGAAACAGCAAGCCAAAATATAGCAGTACAGAACAAGCATGTGGGAACAAGCTCCTATAAAGCACAAGAGAAAATACAGCCAAAATAGACAAACCTTCAATTATAACCGAAGGAAACCAAATCAACAAACAACTACTTAAATCAAATACAGAAAGAGCCATCAACCATAAATTAACAGTAGTGGGCCCAACAACATAATAGATGACGAAGAACTAAGATGCATGAACCATGCATTGACTTAAGGAAAAAGCATGGCCAAAATAACACCTTGTAAGAGCAAAGTTTTACCCTGAGTAGTCGACTAAGAGTACCACACAAAAGGCAGCAACAACCAGCAATGGATAACCCAGCAAAGATAAGCCCAATAACCACAGATCCCAGTCAAACAACCGCTTACCAGTACAAAGCCAAAATTGCATCCCACAAAATACCAAGTCAGATATATTACGTATGATCTTTATGAGGCTAGCAACCTCATGCTGCATCAAGGGAAATTTAAGACCCCTTAAAAACAGGCTGAAAGTGATCATCCATATACAGGGGGAGGGGGAATCCTATCCCGTCGACCACGCTGCTTCTAACTTCGAGTTTGAACTCGACTCTGGGCTGACACCTTCATAACAGGAGTAGGGATTCCAGGCATATTAACATCACCAACAGTGATTGCTAAAGTATTTGTTTTGGAGGGAGAGTGATTGTGTTCATCTCCAGCACAAGGAGGCTGAGCTAATGATTCAGTATAAGGAGGGGAAGAAGCCCGAACTCCTTCAGCCCTAGGGTTTGGCACCAGTGGATTAGTTCCAGATGAGGTTTGGACTGGTCTTGTGCAAATAGGGGGAAAGGAAGTGATAGGGGAGTTGGCCTCTGACACTGGCTCAGATGCCACCACCTCCTTCCCCTTATCCTGCCTTTTGGATTTGCGTCTGGATTCCACTGTAACTCAGACATTAGTAGGGACAAGATCAACTTTTGATCCAACATCCCTTTTAGAACCCCTAGGTATGGCATCGTCGTGAGACTGGTCTTGGACCTGTGGCAGTGGAGGAATAGGTTGGAGAGGAGGTTGAGGACCCAATCTATGAAGAACATTCCCTTTATCAGCTTGAATAGTCTGAGCCAGGGGTTGATGGCAGGGGATAGCTTGGGTGGTAGCAGCAGCCTTAGGGTAGAGGAGTTGGGTATGATCAAGAACATGGCAGAAATTACAATATTTAGGCAAAGCTTCATATACAACCGTTTGGCGCAAAGCAGGACCTTCAGGCAGAGAGATCTCAACTGAGTGTCGGAGTTCCTCTAGAAGATCAATTTCAACTAGTACCCGAACATAAGACATACAGGAAAGAGTAGAGGTAGGCTGATCACACTGAATGGGCTTCCCAAGCACATTGGCTATCTTTGATAAACAAATAGGTGACCAGTAACACAGTGGAAGGTTGGGGAATTTTACCCAAACAGGGACCCTCGACATTCTCTCATTGGAAAAATCAAAGAATTTCTTCATAGGCCGCAGAATGAGAGGTCGTCCATATATTAAATAAGGTCCTCCACTAAGAACCGAAAGTTTAGCTTCCTCTGTTTTAAATCTGTATACTAGCCATCCAGAGTCATGGATGGAAAGGTTAGCTTCACATTTCCAAACATTGGAAATAATACTGTTCAGGGCTCCATACCCAGGCTTCTTCCTAGAGACATAGCCCACAACACAGAATTTCCAAACATCAAATTCAGGTTGAATGTCATCAGGAGAAATGTCACAAGTTCTAGGTAGATGATTAAGTGAGAAGTGTTGAAGTGTTGAATTAGAATGTTTCGAACTTTTTTAATATACCAGGTTAATGTGAGAATGATCTTAATGATTTATTGATATCCTAATAAAAAAAACAAGTTCAAAACATTCTAATTCAACTCACCTAATTAACTGCATGCCTATTGCATAGTACTAACTTTATCTAAATGAAAAAATACACACATCTTTTTGTTTCTCATTGGACTAGTATCTATTTCTTCCAGATTTATTTTGGTAGATTAATTTTTGGTTTTCCTTCTTTTTAATGGTTATTAAAAACAACCTCAAATAACGATCCATGAAATTATTAGTTTAATCAGGGGATTATTGATTATATCATTGAGTCTTTTGGTACTATCAGATAAAATAATTTGTTAAATATTTATTCTATACAAGGTCTAAAGAAAAAAAAAGAAATGGTGAGTGTCTAATTCTAAAATTTAAAGATAATGGTTCAAGCCTCATGATCTATAAACTTTATTTAAAAAAAAAAACCAAGTCCATGTTTGACTCACTCTATTTTCTTTGACATCGATTTCTTGATAGGTTGGGTAATGGGGTTTCAGAGTAAACCAACTAGTTAGTAGAATAATTAAAGTATAAATTTTATCATCAATGGTTCGATAATATCCTTGGGTCTAAACACATATTTAGATAGTACTAGATATGTATTCTTTCAGGCAAACATATGTTAACGAGTATAATATGAAAGATATATGATTGGTAAACAACACAAGTAGCCATTGATGTATGTATGTATCTATAACAACAAATTTGTTTAGAACATTAGAATAGTCATTATTCCAATTGGCAGACCTGCAATATTTTGGTTAAGGTTTTCTTTATTCAGTTCTTAGGTTGTGCAAATAAGACCTATCATTTAAGCCTCCTGATTGTTTGATCCTTGTGGACCATATTATGGCTAAGGCTAAGAGTTAGATGAATCACACTCTTTCATATGCGGGTAGACTTCAGCTTATCAAATTCATTTTCTTCTCTATTCTAGAGTATTGGTCTTCTCTATTCATTCTTTTAAAGGCTGTTATAGTGAAAATCATTACTTTATTGAAATCTTTTTTTGTGGAGTGGTAGTCATCTTGCTTCAGGTGGTGCTAAAGTTGCTTGGAATAAGATTTGCTTACTAAAGGAGGAAAGGGGCTTCAATATTAAAAATTTGGAGACTTGGAATCAGGCTACCATGGTTAAACACTTATGGACTATATGTACTAAACCAGTTCATTCAATTTGGTCATCTAGGATTCATTTTTACTTGTTGCAAGGTAGGAGTATTTAGGAAGTGATTTTTCCTGGAACTATTTATGGAGTTAAAGGAAAACTTTTGTTCTTCGCAGTTTTGTTCACAGGTTTATATGATACCGTGTAAGTGATGGCAGTTCCACTTCTCCATGGTTTGATAATTAGAATCTTGGGGTTCTTTGGTAGAGGTTTTTTAGGACAAAATTATTATTGATTTTAGCTTGGGTAGATGATGTGATCCTGATTACAACATCAAATGATCCATTAGGGGTGTTTATTGGGTCTATTCTAAGGCCTAAAACGAAATATATCAAAGAGGAGCTCAATGGACTAAGTCAAGAGGCTTAGGTTAAAAAGGTTCAAATTTACTAGTCTAGACCTTTATCTATTTTTCAGATCATATCTAAAGCTATATGACGATTTTGGATGGGATTCTTATTGGATTGAAAATTAGACATTTGTACCTTTCAAATAGTTTATGGTAGGCTTACTAATTCATCCGGATTAGAGAAAACAACATGGTTAAATTTAGGTATAGAATCTGCCAACAAAGTGCAAAAATGAAAAAGATCCATTGGAATGCCTTTCCTTGAGAGTTATGCATTCCATTTATTACAAAGAGTCCTTAATGCTATTGAGAACTTATGTGGCAGCCTTTGTGTTACTTGTTTTACAAGGATTTTATATCAAACAAAAAGAATTAATTGGTCATAAATTAATTCTTATTTTACAAGGCATCAAGGTTGTCATAACCCATTTTTGGGTTCTTCCCAATTACATTTTCTTTTCTTTTAAAAAAAAACAACTCGAAATAATGCCGTTTTAGCATTGTTCTCCTTCTTCCCTGCACATGCAGAGATAGGGAAGAAAAGATTTTAAATCTTTTTTCCCGCTATTCTCCTTCTCTTTCCCCTCTCGCTTGCCCACAAAACCCGAACACAAGCCATCCCTCATACCCTGCCACCACGACGAAGGAAGAAGAAGGCTATGCCCTGCAGCGGCTGTATAGGAGCCATCCCACGCCGCCATGCCCTGCACTTGGACAGGGTATGATGCCTCTCCCCCGGTTGCCTATAAATACAGGGGAAATGATGAAGAAAAGTGGGGGATGGTTTTGAAAAGAGAAAAGACGGAGAACATTTGAAAACAGAGAAGAGAGAAACCAAACAGAGGAGAGGAGAGGAAGAACCACAGGCTGCGGTCCGCATAGCCGCCACCATCACCTCCACCTCCACCGTTCCTCCCAGTCACCCCCGATAGCACCATCATCATCCAAAAATAGAAGAAGAGGCAGAGAAGTGAGAGGAAGAAAAATACAGAGAAACAGAGGCTTGCACCTCTACACGGGGGAGAAGAAAACAAACTGCAGCAAACACTGCCTGCCAGCCTCATTGCCCGACAACAACCCCTCCGCCACCATCCTCCCCGTCATTGATAACAGACCTGCACCGTGAGAAACAGAAGAAGAAACACTGAAAAAATAGAAACAGATGAGAACAGAGTAGAAGAAAAAAACGCAGAGAAGAAGAAGAAAGGCCGACCACCATTCAAGCCGTTCTCCGATCAGTAACTTCCAGCAACACAGCCTCGAAGCCATCGCAGGTCCACCCTTCTTCCTTCTTCTTCTTCTTCTTCGCTGCACCATCTCCACAGTTCATGTAGCATGTGAACAGTGGAGAGTGTTCCACTGTTCACTGGGCCACACAAGTCTGGCCCGGCCTAAAATGAGCGGGCCGTGTCCGGCCCAATCCAAAAAAAACAAAAAAATATATCTTTGAAAATTTGTGATTCTTCCACGTATTCTTCTACTAAATTTTGCTTAATATTGGTTTGTATTTTACATCATAAAAATACAAATCTGGTATTAAAATACCCGATTTTCGTCAAAACTTTTTTTTAAAAAAAATATTTTGGTTTTCATTCATACGACCAAGTCTCTCAAAGAAAAGATCACGTCATATTTTTATACAATAAAGAAAACTTCAAAAAAATATATATATGTTTTAGCATGCATTTTGGCTTTAATAACCAGTTTATTAAAGTCACGAGAACTTGGCTAATATTTTAAAAAAATTCAAAAAAAATATTTTTTTTGTTTTAATGTCTGGGATTATGAATTTATACGTAAAACGTATTCCCGATATTCAAAAGGTAGTTCTTTTATAGACATTAGAACGGTTAGGCTTTACCTGATAAGATAAGGACCTCCTTACCGAGGAGGACTTTTCTTAACTATAGACAGACCAACAAATAGAAATACAATGAAACCTTAGCATTTATCAGACAATTAAACAATGCAGCTTACCTTAGGTAGGGCGTATTTGGGGTGCTAATACCTTCCCTTTACGCAATCAGTCTTTGTACTCGATCTCTGAGACCAGTTAGGGTTTCTAGTGACCAAAATACTAGGTGACGACTCCTATTCCATTTTTCCATTGATAAGATTCCTTGTCTTTTAATATTTGCCAGATACACACACATTAGAGGGTGGAGGACGATCGCCAAAATGGTGAAAAATAATTTTAGACTATTGTTTTATTTATTTTTTTATTTTTAAACTTTATTTTAATTAGTTTGGGCTTTGTTTAAATTGGGTAATGTCTGATCCATTAGTGTCAGAGTTTTATTTTCAAGAGTATAAATACTATTGCTGCCGAATTTATTTAGCTTGTGTGAGAGAGATTATCGTATTTTTTGTTCTCTAATAAACTAAATTGATTTATTGAAGATTGACTGGCTTCATGACATCTTCCTTATACTTCTCTTTAGTGAAATGATATTCGTATGTTGTGGGTTCTTAATCCAATAGTGCTGGCACCTTATGATAGGTTTTTATTATGTCATATTCCTATGAAATCTATTTTGACTTTCCAGGATGCATTGTCAATCTTGTTGTGAGTTGTATGACCACGTGATCATGAGGTTTGTTGTAACCTAATTTTAGCCCATTGGCTTTTTAATTTATTTTTACAGGGTTTAAAATGTAAAATTAAAAGATAAGAGATTTATTTCAATGAAAAGTATGATTTGTCAACTTATGTGAAAACTAGGGACTACAATGTGCTTTTGTCATTCTATCATTATCTTCAAGATAATCCTTGTCTTCAAGATAAT
>Ga0325414_1002828_pt1 | contig 17836 bp, 21 predicted proteins | sample PopdelMetagenome_8_FD_206183 | JGI IMG/M metagenome (GOLD analysis project Ga0325414, IMG submission 206183) | Populus deltoides microbial communities from Bellville, Georgia, United States - Leaf-PdKOR-R3 | ecosystem: Host-associated > Plants > Phyllosphere > Phylloplane/Leaf | place: USA... | reverse complement strand
TAGAAATGTCATTATTTGCTGATTATATCAAATTTGATCCTCAAACTTTTGATTGCTATATATAATTTGTTTTGAATATTTATTTTTCAATTCCATCTCTTAAAATTTAATTTTTATATTAATTTTGATCCTTATTTTTATAATTGCTATTTGCTTTTTCCTTATCATTTTTTTATTGAAATTTTTTATCTATCAAATTTGGTCCTCATTCTTTTGATTGTTACTTATTTTATTTGAAATAATTTATGAAATGTTAATTATTATTATTTTAATCTCTCCACCTTTCATTTTTTTTTAATTTTTTAGATTTGATCTCTATTATTTTGATTATTATTTATTTTATTTGAGATAATTTATGAAATTATATTTTTTTTCAATTTTATTCTCATTCAAATTTTTTAATTTGTAAGATTTGTTCCTCATTATTTTAATAAACTTGAGAAAAATAAAACATTAATAAGTTATTTTTCAGCTCATTTTCCAGGACACAACCAAACACTGGAAAGTGTTTTCCAACTTATTTTTCATTACACTATCAAACATCGAAAAATACTTTCCTGAAATTCACTTTTATAGAATTCACTTTTTTCAAAATTCACTTTTCAAAAAAAAACTATTTTCCAGCAAATAAACAGGACTTAAGATGCCTCCATCGTTGCTCGGGCTCCCCCGTCTGGTTCCTCTCGGAACATTTTTTTATTTTAAGAGAAATACTTCTTAGGACATGAAACTGATTTTAAAAATAAATTTTAAAAATTTTAAAAAATATTATTTTAATATATTTGTATTTTTTTATAAAAAACAAAACACCCCGAGAAATTAACGAAAAATTGAAAACATGGCTACGTTGCTCTCTTCCACTTCTTTCCTGGGATTCCCATTCCCCAAGCATTTCGCCTACTTCACTCCCTTAACAGGTTTCTTTCAAATTCCTCACGTTTTCTTCTCTACATTTCATCAAAACCCAATATTTCTTTTTATTAATTTGCTTTCTATATTGATAAATACGTGCAGATAAAAGGAACTCGTTGAGATTGAATAAGGAAACCCTTTTGCGCTACAGTTGTTGTGTCACAACGTGTTCTTCTTCCACTTCTGTGTTCACAATGTCATCAAGTGGCGGTTCCTATGAGAAATCGAAGAGGGTATGGATATGGACAGAAAGCAAGCAAGTCATGACTGCTGCTGTGGAAAGAGGCTGGAATACCTTCATCTTCTTGTCCAACCATAGACAACTTGCTATTGACTGGTCATGTAAATACTCTCTAAATTAGACATCCTCTACATTGTTTCTCATGCTCTGATTACTAATTAGGATATGGGTTTTATTACTGATCTTGTATTAATATAATTAGCGCACAGTAAGAGATATAATCAATAAATGGAGCAAACAGCTTGATGAAAATTTCTCGTTTTAAAGTTTGGTTAAGGTGTGTGCAGCATTCTCCTTTATAAACCCTTTATTTATCGAGGAAGGAGAAGTTTTGGATGGTGAGAACGAAAGGGTTGCCACTATTTTTGAGGTTTCAACTCCCCAAGAATTACAGCAGCTTCAACCAGAAAATGGGCAGGCTGAGAATGTGATTATTAATCTATTGGATTGGCAGGTATGGATGCTGCTCCTTAGGAGATTCTGTTGTCACTAGGATTTCGCGAACCAATCAGCTATCTTTTATCGTTTTGGACTTGCTTGTTTTAGAAAACACTGTGCTTGCCTGGTTTAGGATATTAAGAACTGTCCCTTTTTTTTTAGGAGTACCTCTCCCTGAAGCACAATGTAATGATGTGGATGTTATCTTCGCTAGCTGATAATTTATTAACAAATATGTTTTACACCACAAAAAGCTTTAAATTTCAAAAAACTAAATCTGATGGACGTTTCTTGCTATTCCATGAACATCCCTTGCATATTCAAGTGATCCGTTACATTCTTAAGAATCACCTAAACTTGTTTTATATTCCAAACAATTAAATCTACTGGCTGTTACCCCTATTCCATGAACACCTCTTGCTTACGGTTTCAGGTGATTCACTCATTAAGGTTAACATAGTAGATTATTTTCAAAAATGATTTCTTTGATTGCAAGTATTCACAAGTTTAAACAATTTATCTCATAATTGTAATTATGTCTTGCAGATAATACCTGCTGAGAATATTGTTGCAGCTTTTCAAGGCAGTCAAAAGACAGTGCTTGCCATCTCAAAAACTCATTCTGAAGCACAAATCTTCCTTGAGGTATCTGCTGAATACTCTTTGATCAGGGGGGGAAATGAAATTTACATGCCTGATTTATTGTTTAAATTATTGTTTTCTGGATGTTTCCTTAATTGTATTGGTGTGACTTTAAATGTTTGTGCTGTCCTTGTAGGCCTTGGAGCATGGTTTGGGTGGAGTTGTTCTAAAAGTTGAAGATGTTGAAGCTGTTATTAAGTTAAAGGTAATTTTATTTCAGTATTTTGCCCCTTGATTCCTAAGTAGTAAAGATTGTTTCTTATCCAAGTTAATATTATCAGGAATATTGTGATAGAAGGAATGAAGCAACCAATCTGCTAAGCTTGACGAAAGCTACCGTAACTCGAGTTCAAGTAGCTGGAATGGGTGATCGTGTTTGTGTGGATCTCTGTAGCCTCATGAAACCTGGTGAAGGGCTTCTGGTGTCCCTCTAGTTTCTCATCTATACTTTTATGTGTCCTGTGTTTTTTTTGTTATATATTATCACTTATGATAGGATGGATATTCTTTCACAGGTTGGTTCCTTTGCTAGAGGACTATTCCTTGTTCACTCAGAGTGCTTGGAGTCAAATTACATTGCAAGCAGGCCATTTCGCGTTAATGCAGTGAGTTGTTTGTCATGCTGACAAGAGTATCCTGATGACCGTTGTCTTTTTGCAACTTTTGGTATTCACTGTAATATGTTGTCTGGATCCTTATATTGTTGCCTTAAGCATGGCAACCATGCAATTAAAAGTAATCTGATTCATAAGATATTCACTTCATTGCTTTCTGTTGCATACAGCGTTGGCAAAGACTTGAGAAACTTGGGCAGACAACAGTTAAAAATGAAATTGGTTGATCTAGTTTTTTCAGAATTTTAAATAATACTATAATAACATGAACTGTAAAGTCCTATGTAAATTTCTGGTTGTCATGTAATTCTACTGCACAATTTAAGCATGAAAATAGGTTGGTTTCTCAGATGTTCAAGTAGTTGGATTTTCCATTTGGAGTATTTTCTGAGTCATTTATTCTGTGATATATGTTAGTATATTTTACCAAGTATCTAATGGAAACGTGCAGGGACCAGTGCATGCATACATCTCGATTCCAGGTGGAAGGACTTGCTATCTTTCAGAGCTAAAAGCAGGTGAAGAAGTTTCTGTGGCTGATCAGAACGGGCAGCTACGAACTGCAATTGTTGGCCGTGTGAAGATAGAAACTAGACCTCTTATTCTTGTTGAGGCAAAGGTTTGTATGAACATACCATTAGCAAGCATGATCTATGGTTCTATTACAAATATTGTAAACTACAATTGTAAAAAATTGTGCGAATAAACTTGAGACTGCAATTTGTTTGTCTGAACCATCTCAATCTGTCATCTGATTGTTAAAATGTGATTGCTAACAACTATCTACAGCATGATTAAATACCTGATGAGGGGGCTTTGAAGTCATTTGATCAAAACAACTTAAACTAATTAGTAAAGAGTAATGAGGTGCACTTCAAGATGGTCAATCTACTAAGTGCTTCATTACTGCAGAATTTGAGATGTTTAGCTGGTAATGATAACCTTGTTAAAAATTCCATGAGCAGAACAGAATCTCTGAAGACATGAAGTCACATGAAATGCTATAACATATTAGGATGTGAAAATAGAATGAGATGAATATGTTCAGGGCATGGAAATTGTTATGAAGATGGATCACTAAAAAACCATTTCTGTTTAATATTGAGTTGACCTATAATCTCAAAGGAAAACTGGAAAATGGAAACAATCAAAATCGTAGCTAAATCATTTTACAGAACACTTTACAGAGAAAGTGAGGATGAAATTTCTCTCATGTTATGCTATAACGCACTATTCATCAGTTTGGTTGCTAAAAGAGTATCATAAAAGCAACTTTGATTAGGGCACCTTTTGTTGTTTTTTTTGTCCTCGTCGTTTCCTATGTTATGAATCTAACTAAGTGAAATCCAAACAGATCTGGAGGGAAATACGTTAATAGCTGAGATTCTTAAGTTATTTTAATAGCCAGAAAGTGTAGAGTATGATTTTTGTTTTTCATAAAATAAGGATTTCTTTTGTCTTGCTGGTTCCTTTATAGTTGGTATGGTTCCTTTGAGAATATTCTTTGTTGCTAGTCCTTGTCAGAGGAATCTGTTCCTTGTGTTTGCCATGTATTTTAAATTTTGTTAAAGAACTTGCTGATACTGATTGAAGAAGGATTGTATTTTAAATCTTATAGAATGTTTGGTGTTGCAGAGAGAGTCAGATGATCAAACAGTATACAGCATTTTCCTCCAGAATGCAGAAACAGTTGCCTTAATCCCTCCTTGTGAAGGTCTGTCAGGACTGCTGGTTTTGGTTTTTGCAATGTTTTGAGTCGTTTATTTGTCAGTTGTTTCTCTTCATCTTGCGTATTTGAATGTTCCAAAAATCGCCTATTTATTTTTCGCAGGAAATGGACTGCTAAAAGCAGCTATTCCTGTTACTTCACTGAAAGTTGGAGATGAAGTATTATTGCGAATACAAGGAGGAGCACGGCATACGGGAATAGAAATTCAAGAATTCATTGTTGAGAACTGAATAATGTGATCATGCTATTTGTGGCGTTGAGGGGGCGAAAATGTATATTTGTGAAAATTATCTATTTTAAAATTAATAAATATGGAGAAAGAATGAGACTTCCTTTGAAATGTTTTAGAGGACATCCTAAAAAGAGGTTTTTTAATTACCGTCTACGTGATATTTTCCTTTCAAAATGATAAAATTTGCTTTATTTTTGTTTTTAAAACACGTGAGTTTTACACATCTTATCAATCATAGATTACCTTTTGATGTAACGGTTGCTACTCCGTGATATATCACTATTTATATATTTGTATTTCGTTTTTCCTCTTACCTGTTTTATATATATATATATATATATATATACATATATATATATATATATAAACACACACTTGTTGTGAAACTATGTATCAAGAAGCATACATTAATAAAATAATATAATTAATAAAGAGTAAATAAAATATATAAAAATAATGGAGATTACGGGTGATGAAGAGGGAGCATATTTATTTCACATGAATTAGTAGTTATGTGTGTGTGTGGGCGCGCGCGCGCACCAATTATTTTCTTAATAATGTTTCTATTTATAAGTACATGTATATAAATATTTGTAAGCTCAAAGATTATAAGAAGATATAGATTCGAATGAACTTGATGATGATGAATGAACATAATAAAAAAGGAGTATAGGAAGGCATTTAGACATCCACATACAATATATGATTTTATAACACTCCCCCTTAAATGTCTATTATATAGCCTTACACATTGAAAATGGTCTCATTAAAAACCTTGTCAGGAAAACCTAATGGGACAAAACCTAGGTCAAGGAAAAAAGAGTGCAGTGTGTATTAACTCCCCCTCATGAATATATCGTCTCAAGTCTTTAAGCTGTCTCATTCCAATATTGCACTGCAATCCTTCAAACATTGTAGTTAGTAATGCTTTAGTGAACAAATCTGCTAGATTATCTTTCAAGCGAATTTATTGAACATCAATGCCACCATACTTTTCAAGGTTACGTGTGAAGAAGAATTTTGGTGAGAAGTGCTTTGTTCTATCTCTTTTGATGTATCCTCCTTTTATTTAAGCTATGCATACAGTATTGTCTTCATACAGTATAGTTGCAGTTCCTCTATTGAAGGATAAACCACATGTTCCACAAATATATTGAGTCATTGATCTCAGTCACACACACTCATGACTGGCTTTATGGATTGCAAGTATTACATAATTAGATGAAGTGACAACTAATGTTTACCTTGTAGATCTCCATGATATAGCAGTATTACCACACGTAAAGAAATAACCTGTTTGAGATTGACTGTTATATGGATCAGATAAAAATCCTGCATTAGCATACCCAACTAACATGATTAACATTATTTTAATAGAATAAGATAATATCCATATTTCCTCGTAGATAACAAAAAATATATGTTTAATTCTATTCTAATGTCTCCGGATAGGAGAAGAACTATATCTTGTTAGCAAGTTCACATATAATGTTATATCAGGTCACGTATTATTAGCAAGATATATTAGCTCACCAATTGCATCGAGATATGGTACTTCAGGACCAAGTAATTCTTCGTTATCCTCACGAGGTCTAAAATGATCTTTTTTCACATTAAATGATCGAACAACCATTGGTGTACTCAATTAATGTGCTTTATCCATATAAAATCTTTTAAGGACCTTCTTTGTGTAAGTTGATTGATGAATAGGAATTTCATCTGCTAAATGCTCGATCTGCAGGCCAAAACAAAATTTTGTTTTTCCCAAATCTTTCATCTCAAACTCTTTCTTTAAATAATTTACGATCTTTGGTATCTTTCCATGAGTTCCAATAATATTTAAATCATCAACATACATAACAATAATAACAAAATTAGATTTTGACTTCTTTATAAAAACATATGGGCATATAGGATCATTATTATACACTTCTCTTAATAAATATTCACTAAGATGATTATACTACATGTGTCCTAATTACTATAACCTATATAAGGACCTTTGTAACTTGATTTAGTAAACTTTTTTAGGATTTGAATTATATGCTTCGGGTATTTTAATTCTTTTAGGGATTTTCATATAAATATCGTTATCAATTAGCCCATATAAATAGGTTGTGACTACATCCATCAGACACATATCTAGCGTTTCATGAGTTGTCAGGCAAATGAGATACCAAAATGTAATTGCATTTGCTATAAGAGAATATGTTTTACCATAATTAATGCCAGGTCTTTGCGAAAATTCTTGTGCTACAAGTCATACTTTATATCTTACAATATCATTTTTCTCATTTCGTTTTTGCATAAATAGCCATTTGTATCCAACTGGCTTTACACCTTCAAGTGTTTAAACTACATGTCCAAAAATTTCACGTTCTGCAAGTGAATTTAATTCTGTTTGGATTGCTTCTTTTCATTTTGACCAATTATTTCTGCGTCGACATTCTTCGACAGATTTAGGTTTAATATCTTCATTTTCATTAATGATATCAAGCGATATATTATATGAAAAAAATATTGTCGATAATTATTTCATTTCGGTTCCATCTTTTCCTTGTAGAGACATAACTTACCAAGATCTCCTTATTTTTACTGTTTTTAGGCACCTGAACTTCTTTTAGGGTTTTATGATCAGTTATGTCTATCTTCTTATTTTTTTCCTCACTAATTCCAATTTGATTATTTGCTCCTTTTCTTTTTTGAGTATTTTTATCTTTTGAACCTATTGGTCTACCACGCTTTTGGCATGTCATGTACTCATTTGCTATAATTTTAGTGGATTTTCCTGCTGGGACTTCAATCTGGGCTGGAGCATAGTTGGTATATGAGATTTGGTTACTTTTTTGAGTTAGTGAATGCATTCAGTAGTTGATTTGCAATGTCTTACAAACAAAGTATCTTTTGAACTTCTTGTTCACATTGTTTTGTACGAGAATCAAAATTTAATAATGACAATGCATTCCATATAATATCTTTATCCAACTGTTGAATTTCTCCCCCTAATGCTGGAAACATAGTCACATTAAAATGACAATCAGCAAATCATGTTGTAAATGAAACATCTATTATGGGCTCAAGATATTTAATTATTAATGGGGACTCAAACCCAATATAAATTCTCAACCTTCTTTGAGGACCCATCTTTATACATTGTGGCAGATAAATTGGAACATATACCGCACAACCAAATATTCTTAAATGAGGAATGTTTTGCTTATGACCGAAAACCAATTGTAATGAGGAGAATTTGTGATACGTTGTTGGCTTAATGTATATAAGTGTTACTGCATGTAAAACAACGTACCCCCAAGCAAAGACAAGAAGTTTTGTTCTTATAAGTATTGGTTTTGCAATTAACTGGAGGCGTTTAATAAGTGATTCAGCAAGATCATTCTGAGTATGAACATGGACAATAAGATGTTCAATGTTTTGTCCCAAGTGACATGTAATAATCATTAAATGCTTGGGATGTGAATTCACCAACATTGTCAAGACAAATAGTGTTGATTATATAATTTGGAAATTATACTCGTAATCTAATAATTTGAGCAAGTAATCTTGCAAATGCCAGGTTGCAAGTTGATAATAAACATGTATGTGACCATCTTGTAGATGCATCTACTAAAACTATAAAATATCTAAATGGTCCACATGGTGGGTGAATGAGCCCACAAATATCACCTTGAATACGTTCCAGAAATCTTGGGAATTCAGTCCCAACTTTAGCTAAATGGTGATGGTCTAATGACCAATTTGCCTTGAGAACAAGTAGCACACAATAATTCCTTGAATTGAAGAATCTTCTGGTTCTTCAATGGATGACCATGTGAATTCTCGATAATTCTTCGCATAATTATTGATCTAGGATGGTCCAACCAGTAATGTTAAATAATAAAATTATTTGGTTCATTGAACTTCTGATTCATTATTGCATTGACTTTGATTGTACTAATACTTGTGTAGTACAAACCTGAAGATAAAACGAGTAATTTTTCTAATATTTTTTTTCCAGTAGAGACATTTGATACGATGTAAAGATATTTTATACCATTTTCATTGACAGTCTCAGTATGGTACCTGTTAAGTTGTATATCTTTGAAGCTTAGTAGATTTTTCCTTGTTTTAGTAGAAAACAAAACATTATAAATAACAAACCTTGTTCGATTAGGAAATATTATATTAGCTCTTCCGGAGCCTTCAATTAAGTTTGTTGAATCTGATATTGTATTCACTTTTGCATTCATCATTCTCATATTTAAAAAATATTTATGCATGAGAATGGTATGTGTCGTTGCACTATCTGCTAAACATATATCTCCACCACTGATATTGGACTTATTTATAGCATGATGTGAATCCATATTTTCTTCATGAAAAGGAATAAATATATAATAAGTTTATAATAAGACATAATTTTTATAACACAATATTTTTCATTAAATACGTCAACATGAAAGAAAGAAAACAAAATACATTGAAATATACTAGCATAAAGGAAACACACTGAAAAGATAAACATAATTTAAAATTTTTACATTGTTATATTAACTAATTATTATCATTACAAAAAATATTAACTTTATCATCAGTTTGCTAAGAAAAATCTGCAACGTCAAAGTGTGTCATATCGAAAGGATAAATATCATCATTACCTTGATGTGGGTGAGGAAAATTTATTTATATATTCTTCTCCTTTTTTTTTGTTGGTTATTGGGTTAGGCCTGGTCCGTCCATGATGGATGGGTCTGGTCCAAGTTATTAGAGAAGTTACTAAAGGAAGTAACTGCCTCCTCTAATCATATATAAAAAGACATAACTCATATGGAAAGGTAAAGTTTTCATGATTGAAAGAACATAGTTCTCTCTTTCTCTTCGCTCATCTTGACTCTCTGCATTAACTTGACAAGATTTACAAAGATGTTCATATTGTGGAATATCACTTTGGTTCTAGTAATTAAAGTGACACTGAAGTAATTGATCTAGGAATAAGAAAGCGAATTCTCACAAGTATGTTTTTCTTTCCAATCTACATTGGTATCAGAGCCATGGTTTTTAATATTGTTTTTATGCAATATATTTGTTATTACATGAACGATAGATGTAAATTTTGTGTTAAAAAAATACTTCCATTGAAAATTTTGAATTAACAAAATTTTATGAAGTAATTTAGTTATGAATTTGTCTTTTCTATAATTAATTAAAAAAGACTTTTTGCATGGTAGTTGTATAATTCTATTCAATTCATGTGTGAATTGATGATGGAAATGGAGATTGGAAACTGCAATTTTCATTTCCATTTCCAATTGACTCCAATTGCAGCAGTCAATTGGACTGTCATTTGGCAGTTAATTAACTATCATTTGACAATTGAAAAAAAAAACCCTGAAAGAACACATCTTTTAAGAGATGTGTAATTTCCATTCGGTAGTTAATATTTCCAATTCCAATTGACTACAATCCTAGTAGTCAATTGGAACTACCATTTGATAGTTGAAAAAAAAAAACCCCGAAAGAAACACATCTTTTAAGAGATGTGTAACTGCCATTCGACAGTTAATATTTTCATTTCCAATTGACTACAATCCTAGTAGTCAATTAGAACTGTCATTTGACAGTTAAAAAAAAAACCCCCGAAAGAACATATCTTTTAAGAGATGTGTAATTGTTATTCGGCAGTTAATATTTCCATTTCCAATTGACTACAATCCCAGTAGTCAATTGGAACTGCCATTTGGCAATTAAAAAAAAAAAACCTTGAAAGAACACATCTTTTAAGAAATGTGTAACTGTCATTCGGCAGTTAATATTTTCATTTCCAAAAAAAAAAAAAAACATAGGCTACATGAATTGATAATGAGAAAGGAGATTGGAATCTGCCCATTTCCATTTCTATTCCCAATTGACTACAGTACTTGTAGTCAATTGGAAACTATCTTTTGGCAGTTGAGAGAACAGTAAAAAAAAAAAAAAAAGTGACCACACATTGTAACTGCAATTTGGCAGTTGTAAACAAAAATGAAAGAACACATCTCTTGATGTGTAACTGCCATTTGACAGTTTAAACAAATTACATAATAATAATAATAATAATAATAATAATAATAATAATAATAATAATAATATTGATTTGTTGTTAATATAAATTGTTTAATTGTGGTGCCAATTTATTTACTATTAAAATAAATAGTTTAATTTCCATTTTGGTTAACATTTATGATGATACATGCCTTAATTAAATATTAAGTATAATATTTATGTGCTCTTATAATATTTTGTTGTAGTGGATAGGTAAAAATAAATTGATCATTTATTGGGTTATGCCTTTGATCCTGTTCACAAAATTCAAGAGCACATTAATTATATGTATCATTAGATGAGTAGACTGACTATGAGTGGTGTTATGAATTCTACACGGAACATCAAATGTTAATCGTTCTCAATTCTCTACTTGAGGAATGGATGTCGGTGAGACTATCGTTGGAATATAGGCTGAAATCCTTAGATTTCAACAATCTTGCTGATGAAATGCCACTTGAGAGGGAACGTCAATATGCCAAAAAGGGTATACAATGCACTGGAAGAAGCGTAGGTCGTTTAGATGCTGCTGCTAAATTCATTCCTTGGTTTGAGCATAATGAACTTGGAGGATATGAATTTGATGAAATTGATAATGTAATTGGAGACTCTACTTATGTGCCTACAATATAAAATAATTCTGAAATTTATTATTCTTAATATTGTATTTTTTTTTTGGTAATTGGTTGTTTATTATGAACTGCATATTTTATATGGCCCAATGAATGTGAGGGCAAGACATAGAGGAGATTATTTCATCGCATTTATAGATGATTTTACACGGTTTGGTCATGTTTATTTGATCTCACATAAGTCTGAAGCATTCAATTGCTTCAATCGATACACAAATCTGGTGGAGAATAAACTAAATACCAGGATCAAAGCTTTAAGAACTGATCAAGGAAATGAATATCTATTTGAACAATTTAAAAAATTTTATGATGAAAAGGGTATAGCTAGACAGCTAACTATTCCTTATACTCCACAACAAAATAGTATAGCATAAATAAGGAATAGAACCCTATTTGACATGATTAGGTCAATAATGGCGTAAGCTAACTTAGCAATTTCCTTTTAGGAAAATGTATTGTTAACTGCTGCTTACATACTTAATCGTGTGCCCTCTAAATCTATCTCATCCACCCCATATGAACTATGGAATAACATCAAACCTAATCTAGATTATTTCCATTCATGGGGGTGTGCAGCTTATATTCACAATACTTCTCATGAATATGGGAAACTTGGTCCTAGGGGGAAGAAGTGTATCTTTATACGATATTTAGAACATTCCAAAGGATTTGTATTTATTGGTGAAAAGGTTGATGGAAAAGTGATAGAGATTGAATCGCGTGATGTTGTATTCTTAAAAAAGGTTTTTCCAAAGACAGGTGAGGTTGAAAAATATTTTCAATAATATGAAATGGAAAATCTAGATTATGGCGCAACAAGCCATTCAACAGAGGACTTAGATGAAACTTTTAATCCTCCTAGAAACAGTGGGAGTGATATTTTATCTATTCCTACTCTCATGAAGCAAGATCACGAGTAATCTCAACATCGAAGAAGCATTCCTGAACTAATTCCTCGTCATCAATTTGAGATTGAGGAGGAAGCATTCATGATTGCTCCATAAGATGATGAAAAACCTAAAACATTCAGTCATGCTCTATCTGGTCCTAAAGCAAGTGAATAGATTAAAGCCATGGAAGAAGAAATGGAGTCAATGAAAATTAATTAAGTCTGGGACTTGGTTGATTTACCGTCAGGACGAAGATCCATTGGAAATAAATGGGTTCTTAAAATTAAACGTAAGGCGGATGGGTTAATAGAACGTTATAAGGCTCGACTAGTAGCAAAAGGCTACACTCAAGAAGAGGGAATTGATTATGAAGATACATTCTCACCAGTTGTGAGGATTACTTCAGTTCGCCTCATTTTAGCTATAGTCGCACATATAGACCTAGAGTTATATCAAATGGATGTTAGAACTGCGTTTCTCAATGGAGAAATAAATGAGGAGATCTATATGGATCAACGTTTAGGATTCGAGGCTAAAGGACAAGAGCGCAAAGTTTGCAAGCTTAAAAGATCCATATATGGTCTTAAGCAAGCCTCTAGACAACGAAACGTCAAGTTTCATCAAGCTATCCTCAAGGATGGTTTTATAATGATGGAATAAGATCATTGCGTGTATTTAAAATCTTCTAACAATAGTTTTATAATATTGTCCTTATATGTTGATGACATTTTAATAGCTGGAAATAGCAAAGAGATGATTGATACTACTAAAAAGTGGTTATCATCAAACTTTGAAATGAAAGACATGGGTGAGGCCAGGTATGTTCTTGGTGTGAAAATCATAAGAGATCGCTCTAAAAGGCTTTTGGGTTTAACTCAAGAGACTTACATCAAAAAGATGTTAGAGAGCTATCACATGCACAATAGCAAACCAATGGACACCCTTGTTGATAAAAGTTTGAGCCTAAGATGTGATATGTGTCCCAAGACTCTTTAAGAAAAGGAAAAAATGTCCAGAGTACCTTATGCCAGTGTTGTCGATAGTTTGATGTATGCAATGATGTGCATACATCTCGATATATGTTATGTCGTTTGATTGGTTAGCCGATATCAATCAAATCCTAGTCAGAAACACTGGATGGCAGTCAAAAGGATTCTACGATATCTGAAAGGAACTTTAAATTACATGCTATGTTACCAAGAAAAGAAAGACTTACGATTGATTGGTTTCTTTGATGCTGATTGGGGAGGAGATGTCAACCAATCCAAATCAACTTCAGGATATGTTTTCTTGCTTAATGATAGTGCAATACTATGGAGGAGCAAGAAATAATCTTGCATGGCCTTATCTACCATGGAAGCTGAGTATGTAGTTTGTTCCACAGCAACACAAGATGCTGTTGGTTAAAAAATTTCCTCTATCATTTGAAAATTATCAAATCAGCATCAGACCCAGTGACAATTTACGATGATAACACTGCTGTAATATCTGTGGCCAAAGATCCAAAATATCATGAAAAGACCAAACACATCAAAATGAGATATCACTACATTATAGAAGCAATTACTGAACAAGATGTGATCCTAAAACACATTTCTACAAATTCTATGGTTGCATATCCACTCACAAAACCAATAGCAATGGATGCATTTGTTAGACATGTGAGATCCCTTGGCCTATGTAGAATGTAATTAGTAATATAATTAGTTTTAAGGATCATATGAAAGCTTACAGTGATTGGGTAATGAATAATGCTATTAGAATATCATTTTATTCATTATTTGTTTCATGGATTATATTGAGTATCGTATAGTATAATTTGTTAAAGTATGTCGATCGACTTAGAGTGGCTCACTTACATGAGCAATCACCTCTAGCACTTGTAATGCGAGTAGAGATGAGACTATTTGAGTTTTAATGCTCAATAAGTGACTTGGGCGTAGTGGGAGCAATTTTAACTCAAAATGATTATTAAAAAAGTCACCTTGGTTGGGACCAAGATGAGGTTCTTAAATAAAAGAATCGGCATGAATGAATTCCCACCATTCATGTGTCTATTATGATTGAAGTCGAGTATGAAATTATTCATCTGTCACTAATGAAAAATGAGCAAATGAGAATTTCTGATTTAAAGTCTATATTTTTAGCAACAAGACTAAGACTCGTATAATGTATTTTCTTTAACAAGGAGAGCAACGATATACACTCTTTATCTTAAAAAAAGAAAAGAGTAAGCTCCACTATGACATGTATTTCATATTACATGTGTTAACGACCATTACGGGAATAAAGAATAGATCCCTGCTTCTTTATTATGTAAGTTCTGAAGATCATATCTACGATCTCAAAATCTTACCCCTTGTGACTTTTGACTATATCATGAGGTGATGTATTAATGATCGCTACTTTAGGAGTAGGGGTGTTCACGGTTCGGTTCGGTTTAGACTCAAAAAACCAACCAAACCGAATTACATTAATTTTGTGAAATATTAACTGAACCGGACAGAAAACCGGTTCAAACTGAACTGGTTCGGTTAAATCCAGTTTTTTTGGCAAAAAACCGGGAAACCTAATCCCATCATCCAGATTTTTCATACGGCAAGGAAAACACAGACACAGAAAGAAGATGGATTTACAGCACCCTTTGCATGAAAGGCACAAAAATTCAAAACAGAAACTTTCTTGATGGAGCTAGATGAAGGATAATTATCTTTAATATCCAAAACAACTCCTCCATGGTTTCCATTGCCATTAGTCCCACCGATCTCAACCATTACCACCAATACTTACCACAAGAAAGACAGCTAAAAATGAAAAGGGAGGAAAGATAAAAACAAGAAAGAGAGGAAGATTATGGTTTCCATTGCCCTTTGCCATCAATTTTCGTATGTGAAGTTGAAAAATGTGACCTTTGCATTGAAAGCTCTTTCAACAAACCCACTGGAAAGGAAGATTGAGAAATGGGAAAGGAAGATTAGAAAAAACCCACTGGAAAGGAAGATTGGGAAATGGGAAAGGAAGATTAGAAAAAACCCACTGGAAAGGAAGCTTGGGAAATAGGAAAGGCAGATTAGAAATTAATTGAGAGGAAGATTGGGAAACCAGGAAAGGAAAATTAGAAATTAATTAACAGGGGGGCGGTGGCTTTTTATAAGAGACAGGAGGGTTAGGTTACAATTAACTATTTATACCTCAGACTTAGAGATTTGTGTAATTTTTTGTTTTTAATGGGTCTGGTTCGGTTTGTTCTGGTTTTTGGTTCAAAACCGAAACCGAACCGGACCTGTTAAAATTTATGGTTTTGACAATCGGTTTAATCGGTTTTTCATTTCGGTTCGGTTTTTTCGGTTAATTTTTCTTCGGTTTTCTCGGTTTTCTCGGTTAATCGGTTATTTTGAACACCCCTATTTAGGAGTATATCCTATGGTTATGGAATGATTCGACTTAAAGGAATACTCTTAGGAAAGCGAGTTAATTCAGATCTAATTGATATGAGAGAAAAAGAAAAAGTAATTTTAGTTCTACACCTGTTACTTGTATTCACCGGCTGTGATCACATCACTTGAATAGATTTGATATGATTTTGGAATACTTGTGATTGTAAGGATGGATTGAGTATGAAATTCTTGAGGGATTGAATTATATTCAGTCATATGTAACTAAAAATGGTTAGGGTATATTAGTACATTTTAAGGAATAATTAATTATGAAGTTGATATCTCCTATATGGCCTGTATTAGGTTTATTTATTGGAGCTCCTTTCACTATGTGCTTCAGGTTGCACGGTCTATTCGTCAAGTATGAAATTCTTGTGCAAGTTTAAAATATAATGTATTAGAGAGATTTGGTTCTTCATGGGCGAGTGAGAGATGTTGGTTATTGGGTTAGGCCTGGTCCGCCCATGATAGATGGGTCTGGTCTAAGTTATTAGAGAAGTTATTAAAGGAAGTAACTGTCTTCTCTAATCATATGGAAAGGTAAAGTTTTCATTATTGAAAGAACATAGTTCTCTCTTTCTCTTCTCTCATCTTAACTCTCTACATTAACTTGACAAGATTTACAAAGACGTTCGTATTGTGGAATATCACTTTGGTTCTAGTAATTAAAGTGGCACTGAAGTAATTGATCTAGGAATAAGAAAGCGAATTCTCACAAGTAAGTTTTCCTTTCCAATCTACACCTTTCATTGAGGACTGATATAAATCAATAAGATATTTTGTCGTATGACAAGTACGAGACCAATGTTCTTTTATTCCACATCGATAACAAGTATTTTCTATCTTCTTAGTATCTCTGTTATGTATATTCTTCCCTCTTTCTTGTTTCTCATCATTTTGTGAAGGTTTGTAAGAATTTGATGAATTACAAACATTATAGTTGTGATAATTAAACCATCTTCTCCCATGGCTACGTGCTCGACCTCTATTACGACCACAACTATAATTATTATTATATCCCGTAGCATTCATTTTAGGGAATGGAGCTGAACCAGTTGGTCATGATTCATTAATTTTTATTTATTAAAAGCTCATTATTTTGTTCAGCCACAAGGAGACATGAAATCAGTTTAGAATATTTCTTAAAACCTCGTTCTCTATATTGCTGCTGTAGGAGCATATTTGAGGCATGAAAAGTAGAGAATGTTTTTTTTTCTAACAGATCATCATCGGTGATATTGTCTCCACATAGTTTCAATTTAGAACTGATATTAAACATTGCAGAATTATATTCACTTATTAATTTAAAATCTTGCAATTGTAAATGTATCTAATCATAATGAGTTTTTGGGAGAATAACTGTCTTTTGATGGTTTTATCTTTCTTTAAAAATTTGCCAAAGAATAAGGGGATCTTTGATTGTGAGATTACTCTATCTTCAACTCCTCATGGAGATGACGATGTAAGAAAATCATGGCTTTTGCCTTGTTTTGACTAGATGTTTCATTATTATCTTTAATGGTGTCTCCAAGACCCATGACATCCAGGTGAATTTCGGCATCAAGGATCCATAACAAATAATTCTTGCCCGTAATATCAAGTGCCATAAACTCAAGGTTGACAAGGTTTGTCATTGTTACTTCATAAAAAAATATCAATATTGTTAGAAATTTGGTTATATATATATATATATATATATCTTAGAATATAAAGATTTTAAAACACAAAAAAATTTATAAAAATATAAATATAAAACGAAGATCAGTACATGGCGTTGTTACACTTGAGAATAATCTTAAGTTTTTGTCACAAGTTTCCATCTTATATACTTGATCTCAAAACATAATGTAGAACATACAACAAAAATAGAAAAACATACCTTCTACTTCATATCAACAAACCAAATATTATTATCTGCTTCAAGACGAAAGCGAAGAGAAATGCGTGCTTTTACTTCTTACCAAATATGATTGTCTGCTTTAAGATGAAAG
>Ga0325414_1002826_pt1 | contig 17840 bp, 10 predicted proteins | sample PopdelMetagenome_8_FD_206183 | JGI IMG/M metagenome (GOLD analysis project Ga0325414, IMG submission 206183) | Populus deltoides microbial communities from Bellville, Georgia, United States - Leaf-PdKOR-R3 | ecosystem: Host-associated > Plants > Phyllosphere > Phylloplane/Leaf | place: USA... | reverse complement strand
TAATATTTCTTGAATTATATATAATTAATAAATAATTGTATTAATATCAAATATATTAAAATATAATTGATTTTTTTCTAAATGGTTTTCAGAGTGTATTGACCAAGTTCATTCTCTAGATGTATACGAATACATCACTTTGTAGCTAAGGATCATGGAATGGAGACAATTCTATGCCTGAGAAGAAGAACAACGTGCACAGCAAAAACAAAAGCCTGCGACGCCGGCATGTTTGTTTTGACGGCAGTCACTAAAATCTAAAATATTTATACCATTCCAAGAAAGATCATAGAGTCCACTTAAGGATTTATACTTGTGTTTAATAAAAATTTACAGTTGGACTTTCTTGACCTGCTTGGACTTCTTTTTTTTTTTTTCTCCAATAAACAGCCTAAATTTGAATTAATTTTAAACACAAAAACATATTACCATATAAAATAAATAAAAACTATTTAATAAAAAAATATCTTTGCTTTTTACAACTTTTTTAATACACCTCAACAATAAATAAATTAAGATAATGTTTAATGGGTGCCTTGGAGACACCATTAGCTAGCTTTTTCCTTGTTTTATTTCTCATATTTAAATATATTTAACTCTATATAATCCTAATATATTAAGCATGCTTAAAAGATGAAGAAAACATGCAAATGTAGACATACAATGCCTTCGGGATTTTCCACAATCCCTTCATTTTTTTGCCATCCTTATATCTAGAACTACTATATATATTTTGAATCTTGAAAAACATGCACGGTATGACATAATTTGGAGAAAAAAATGTTATTTTGATGGCGTTTGATTCCTGCAATTTGGAGGACAATATGTTCCTTATCTTTTTAATAAAGCTTAAATAGTAAAACTTCTCTAGAATGTGAAGACATGAGCCGTTATATTTTTTTTATTATTCAAGAATATATTAATCCATAAATTCTTGGAATTATAAATTAAAACTGAACACTAATTATCCACAATTATGAAGTTCATAGGAGTAGTAAGCAGATAAATAATTAAAATTTGACAAACTATATCCGCCAGAGAGAAGAACAGAATAATTAATTAGTCGTGGAGCATTATTTCAGAAAATCAATGGAAACGCCTTTAATTAGTTTACTTGAGTGATATCTCATCTTGGAAAAAAAAAAAAACAATAGCATACGACAAATTAACCGGATCGGTGGCGTATAGCTGAACAAGAGTACAAGACTTTTCTCCATTACAAATAATGGTATGCCTCAAATTAACGTGCAGGTGTAGATTATACGAAGGCTTCTCTGAATGGGAGGAAAAGAGAAATTCAATTCCGTGAAATCTTTTGTTGGCTTGAAGAAGGCCCGAATCAAAAGCCTTCGGAGATCCGTTTCGGGCATAATGACTTTAAAATTATATTCCACAAAAGGTAGTTTCCTGTAGAAGCTTAGGAGGAAAAGCTTACAACATAGTTATAAAACCTTTGTCCATCATTCGGATCAATATAAAACAACGTTGTTACGAGAGAAACAAAAATTACTATATCTCATTAAGGCTAGATTTCATTAAGGTTTTAATTCACAGATCAATTGAATTTATCCGGTTTAATCTTCATGATCAAATCTAACCTGAAAGACCGGGCGGCGCTGAGTTCTGTAGCCATAATCAAAGGGCGAAGAGATCCTCGATTGCGGCAACTGCAAGGCATTCATTGTAGTCCAACAAAAATAATTTTTTATCTTCGAGTCCGATAAACAATTCAAAAGGTGGATAAAATGACAATTCACTTGGACTGGCACCATCAAGTTGGGGGCCAGCCAGCAAAACAGTAGCCCCCTCGATGGTTGAGCAAGTGCAGCCCCCTGGATGGTTGCTTCCTCCTATAAATAGGGGTATGCATACATATTCTCTTCATCACACTCACTAGCCACATATCCACAGAATTTCCCTGCATTTCAAATTTTAGTCATGGCTCCCACAAAGGCAGTAGTAGCCGATGATCACCTTGAATTACCCGCAGGGGGCAAAAATACTCCACTAACCAACACCATTCCCATTTCCAATGTTCAAACCGATATCTATGGGCTTGAGATCTGGGAGGGTACCCTCCCCATCATCGACCTGGGAGGCCTTCATGGTCCTCGCCGCTCTGACACCATCAAACAGCTTGGCCATGCATGCCAACACTATGGTGGCTTTATGGTAGTTACCTAGCTATGCTTACATGTGTGTGTGTGTATTGCATGTGGAAACCATCAAAATTATTATAGAAAACGTCACTGAGAAAATGTATTTTAACTTAATTCAATGTCTTCGGTTCAATCAAGGCACCGAAAAAGTGTCATCGAATATTTTTTTCATTCATCTTTGGTACCTCTTTCTTTGAGCATCTATAACATCTTTATCTCTGACCAAAAATTGTGAAGTGTAAATAACTTTGTGTTCTAATAATTAATGTGTCGTATTATCAGCTGAAGAACCATGGCATTTCAGAGAGATTATTGAGTGACATAATGAGCAAAGCAAGAGAGTTCTTCCATCTGTCAGAAGAAGAAAGGATGAAATTATACTCTCCTGACCCTACCAGCCTTATCAGGCTTGCTACTGGCTTTAAGGACGATAATCAGAATGTCTTCGTCTCGAGGGAATCGTTGAAATTTCATTGTCATCCTATTGAAAATTATGTGAATCTATGGCCTACAAATCCTCCATCCTACAGGTAATATTTCATGGAAATATTAAACAAGAATTCAATTTGGTGTTTTTAAATCTGCATGGACTAATTTAGTAGCTTTTTTCAGCTATTACTAAGTTATAATATTTTATCGTTTACAGGGAGGTTGTATCCGAGTATTGTGTAGCTGCTAAAAGGGCAGAGATAACACTACTTGAAGCTGTATTCGAGGGCTTAGGCATGGAAAGGAAATCTATAGACCAGATATTGGACAACCATGGACAATACGCTTCTCTAAACTACTATCCGACGTGTGACAAGTCAAATCTTGGGCTCACTTTTGGACTGCGTGGTCACACTGACCCCACTATACTCACCATGCTACTGCCGGATGAGGTGCCTGGGCTTGAAATTCTACAAGATGGTGACTGGGTACCTGTCAAGCCTATTCCTAACACCTTAATTGTCCATGTTGGTGACGTGCTTCAGGTCATTTACCCTCTTTATATCTACTTTCTTCTAGAATTATTCATTCAAGGCAAAAAGAAACATGAAAAATCACCGGTTCGACTTGTATGTGATAAAGCATGTGACGGACTACATAGCTAATTTTATATCTTAATTTTTTCTTATCAGGGGCTTAGCAATTGCCGATACAAGAGTTTGCTCCATCGAGTTATTGTCAATTCTGAGAAAGAACGTTTATCCATTGCTTCATATTGCTATCCATCAAATGATACTCAAATGGGGCCTCCTAAGGAATTGATCGATGATGATCATCCATTGATTTATAAAGATTACACCTACGAAGAATTCTACACTACAATGTGGAAACAAAGACTTCCAGATGCCACTCGCTTGGACTCATTCAAAGTTTCTGCTGCTTAATCACATCTTCTCCACTACCGTTCCTATGTTTACAAGATGCTTGGGATGCATGCTGCTTTTATCCTCTCTCTCTTTTTTTTCTTTTTTTTTCGTTTTGTGTGTGAGATCGATGGCATGCAATTTACTTTGAATAAATCTCAAGCATTTTGTAACTTTTTCTCTTTTGGTTACTAAGCACTGTACCATAAAAGGTGATGAATCTTGTAGCAAGTGGCATATGATCACTTGATCCCTTTTAAGATGCATGCTAGCTGTTATGATATTACCTGAAATAAAAACGTTTCTGTTTTCATGAAATGTTGAGCTTTATTCTGGATGATGGCATAATTTATCCTTTTCCTTTTCAATACATACGAGTTCATCCCTAACTTAATTTGTAACCGATAATGTTTCAATATCTAATATGCTTACAAATAAGGATTTTTTTTTTTTGATTGGATTAAAGGTTAATCAAATATTTATTCAAATAACTCTCTTCTTTAAAAAAAAAAATATATCTCTTGATAACTGTTATTGAATACCTACAAAAAAAAAAGTTAGTAATCTTATAAAAAAAGGCAAAATAAATATGCTAGAGAGCATTAAATTCTAAAAACAAGGTTGTTTTTTTGTTGAATATAAATGTGTTTTTTTAATTTAAAATCTTTAGTCTCTTGCCTGGGTAGCTCAAGAAATATTTATAGCCCATGAATATTATTTTTTTTTCAATGAATAAACTGAAAAGTCATTTTATCTTATAAAATTAACAAGAAATAAATGTCTCTTATACATGCATTAATAAGGGAATATCATACATTAATGAAGAAAGATATCCCTTACACATGCTAAAGAGGAAAAAAGTAGTTGGGCTTAAGAGGGTAGGGCCCAAGGGGTCAGGCACACCCCATGTGGATGTGGTTGGGCTCGGACACACTTGTTATATGATAAAAGTTATATGATAACTAGGATTAATTAAAAAAAAAATAGAGAAGATAAGGGTTACTGCCACACATAAAAAAATAAACATGCATATAAGATTAACTCTATAAGCAAGTGTAACAAGCCATATAATTAAAGAGGAAAAAAGTAGTTGGGCTTAAGAGGGTAGGGCCCAAGGGTTCAGGCACACCCCATCTGGATGTGGTTGGGCTCGGGCAAACTTGTTATATGATAAGAGTTATATGATAACTAGGATTAATTAAAAAAAAAGATTAGAGAAGATAAGGGTTACTGCCACACATAAAAAAATGAACATGCATATAAGATTAACTCTATAAGCAAGTGTAACAAGCCATGTAATTAAAGGCAGCAACAACTCTTGTGAACGTGAAATTATAGAAAAAGCCTTGAAAGATGGAAGGTTATCAGTAATTGATAAACAATTAATGAAAGCATCATACAACTGATTATATAAGATAGATTACAAGGAAGATTGACAACAACAACTTAAACTCAAATCACTGCAATGTAGTTTTATCAAGTTCTCGAGACCTTTCAAACCTGAAACCAATAGGCGATAATTCGTAAGCGATAGTTTGTAGATGATAACTCTATAGGCGATAGTCAAGTTCCTTTATGATTAGTAAACTTGTAGTTTCAATTTCATATAAAAAAAAACCAAAAAGATGTTTTATTATCTAGGAGTTTCAATTCGTGGATATAATCAAAGTGTGAATTACTCTTTAAATATAAGGATTCATTTCATAAGTTATTGAGTTTACTTTACATTGAAGTTGTTTTAATTGTATAGTTACTTATTCAGTTGAACTATTATTTGTATGAAGTAAATTTAATCAAATTAATAATCGTATAATTCTGTAATAAAAATTTAAAATTACTTAAGTAGATCTAGCTAGAACTAAATTCAAAGTTCAAATCAATTAACTTATAACTTCAATTTTAAGTTGCAAATTAAGTCCTTTTTAATTGAGATAAACACAAAAAAAAAAAACATAAATCGAACATCGGGTATGCAACATAATCCCACAGGTATTAGATATGGATCTAATGATTTGACGCATGATTATTATGAGCTTATGATAAAATTAAACATCAAATATTAAAAAAATATCAATAAACCTTGTTTCATCAGTAACCCTTTTTTTAGGGAAAAAAATAATTAAGATCCCTTCTATCTAAGTTTTTGTGATGAAAGGGAGAGTGAAGGTTTTGGAAATACAAGTAATGTGTCACCGTTTAGATTTATGTTAGTCATAGAAGGATTTCGGTTGCAATTTTCGGTCACAAATATTTTTTTTTTTTTTGACGTGTGGGATTCAATGAAAGGTCATTTGCTTGAATTTAATTTAATTTCTAGGAATTTTTTCACACTGGAAAATGAATGTGAAAAGTAATGTCATTAATTTCATTAATAAATTAAGTAAATTTAATTATTGACAGCAAAATTAGGTGAGAAAAAGGAAAGTGTCCGTGACAGAAATTTCTTTTTATTTTTACTCCTACTACTTTCATGTTGTAAACTGTACAAGACAAGAGGAAATACTGTAAAAAGTAGTATGAACAAGAAATATACACTGCCCAAATTCCTAACAAGTAGTCGTTCAAATCTGACACCCTTCACTGTCGAAAGCAGCGGTCACGAACATTTGCCTATGATTCTTACCCTTTTGGCACATTTTATTGGAAACTCATAAGACTGCTTTCTGACTATTCTGGCGATATCATATTCATGCAGCGTGCAAGTATTTCCTCAATAGACTGTTGAGTGAGGACATGAGGAGACTAAATGGTCTCTATGATGCTGTAGCAGCTTTTGCAAATTGATCGTCTAGAACCAAATTTTTTGCTTGGGATGTTGTTAGAAAACGAACGCATGAGAAGGAAACATAATAGGAGAATTATCAAATCAAACGTGCTAGCTAGAAAGGTCAAGCCACCCCAACGAATACATTCCAAATTGGACTGCGTAATCTTGGACTGTGGTAGAACAGAAAATTCAAAATCATCCAGTCTTAAGGTCTAAATGTCTTCTTTTTGTAAGTTAACAAACAAGAGGAGTGATGGCAATTGTCTGTAGTATTTTAGTACTTCTTGAACAAAAATAGACTAGCGTTGAATGTTCAACGGATTGTTTTACGACAATATCCATACGTTCAAAATCAGGAAAATACCCTAACACAGTAAGAGTTTTTACGAAAATAAACATAACTTTTAATTTAATATATAATTGAATTATGTTGAAATTTTTTAGGTGTCTTCTAGAAGCTCAATTCTACATGTGGTTGGCAGGCCAACGAAAATCAAGATTGACATCTTGTTGAATTTGATTCGAAAGATGTTGTTTAGAAGTTTTTTTATTATTTTTTTATGTTTCGTATTAATTTTTTAAATTTTAGTGGTGCCGTGCATGTTAGTTTTTGAAAGTATTTTTTATTTGAAATATATCAAAATAATTTTTTTAATTTTTATTGTTAGTGCATTAAAATTAAAAAAATAATTTAATATTTTTTTAAGGAAAACATAATTTTAAAAATACTAAATCCAAATACAAAAACAAATTTGAGCATTCCACGTAGAACTACAAAATGTCGGACTTTGCAGGCAAGTGTGCAGTCAAAAGTTCTTCATTTTGTATAAAAAACAAGTGAAGAGACGTGATAACGTTTGTCCTCACATATAAAAGTCTTAATGGCAAGCTGTCTGAACTTCTTTTATTATTATTATTATTATTAACAAATAAACTAAAGGCCGTGGTTTTTTTACTGTAGATGGAGATACAATTCACCGTGGAAAGTTTTCCTAGCAAGATTTATGGGTTTATAACACCTTTCCTGTTCCTATTGCAAGCAAAAACAAATGGCAACCTCAACCTATGAGGAAGACTATCATCTCCAGTATGCTATGCAACTTTAAAGTGCATCAGTGCTGCCTCTGGTTTTGAAAGCAGCAATAGAGCTAGGTGTGTTTGAGATAATAGAAAAGGCTGGTCCTGATGCCTTGCTCTCAGCTTCAGATATTGTCGCTCAATTTCCCACACAAAACAACCCGGAAGCCCATATTCTGCTAGACCGTAACCTATGCCTGCTCGCAAGCCATTCTATTCTTACTTGCTCAGTGTCCACCAAGAATATTCAGGATGGTCATTCCCAGAGGTTATATGGATTAGCACCTGTGGCCAAATACTTTACGAAGAACCAGGATGGAGGATCGTTGAGTCCCTTTTTAGCTATGATTCATGACAAGGTTATGATGGATATGTGGTAAGAGACTTCATAAGTATTGCTTCTTTCATATATTCTATTTTTGTTGCCGAATTGTTTGTTGCTATAGTTAGTTTGTGATTTTTCTTCTTCTTTCACAATGAAATAACAACAGGTACCACTTAAAAGACGCAGTTCTGGAAGGAGGGATTCCATTTGAAAAGGCTCACGGGATAAATTCTGCAGAATATCTAAAAAAAGATGCAAGCTTTTGTGAGCTATTCAGCAGTTCCATGAAAAGTTTCAACGTTACATTTATGGAGACAATTCTGGACATATATGATGGATTTGAAGGTGTAAAATGCTTGGTGGATGTGGGTGGTGGCAATGGTTCTATCCTTAACATGATCATTACCAAGTACCCTGCAATTAAGGGTATCAACTATGATTTGGCTTCAGTTGTGGAAAGCTCACCATCCTACCCAGGTATTGATCTTTTGTTTTGATCTTTTATTTTAACTTACTACTTACAAATCGAAAGGATGCTTGCCTATTCTTGAAGTTGAAACGCGACTAGTAGGAAAACTGCATTGATACAGTTGTTTGATCATTTACTTAAAGTGTACAAAATTGAGCAGTCTGAACAAGTTTTGTTCTGTAGGAATTGAGCATGTCGCGGGGGACGGATTCGTAACAATTCCGAAAGGAGGAGATGCCATTTTCATGAAGGTAATAAGATTTGATACTAGTGAAGTTTTAACAATTTGTTAGCTACATACCTCTGTTAGGGAACTGAAAATGATATTTTTGAATGAAACAGTGGATAACTCACAACTGGGATGATGAGCACTTGCTAAAACTGCTAAAGAATTGTTATGAAGCTTTATCAGACAACGGAAAAGTTATAGTGGTGGATATGGTAGTTCCAGAAACCCCTGAAACCAATGTTAAAGCTAAAAGCATGCTACAGAATTATTTGTTCATAACAAGCATGAGTCCGCAAGGAAAAGAAAGGACAGAAAAAGAATTTGAAACCTTGGGAAAGGAAGCTGGATTTTCTCATATTCGAGTTGCTTGTTTTGTTTGTAATTTTTCAGTAGTGGAGTTCATAAAAAAATAAGTGCATAATTACTGTTGTAGTTACATCAGCTTACCCAATTGCTCATGTGGTTGCATTTCAGAAGCTGATGATCAATTCTCATAGAACTCAAATCTCTAGTGAGTGTAGCTCTTGGATTTTGGTGAGGAAGTAGTTCATAAATGTTGAATGTATTGGAAAATCAATGAATGTTGAATTTATCAGCAGATTAGCAAGAGTCAACCATAATTTATTTGTTTAGCTCCGGAAACTGGACTTGGCAGCACAGCAAGTTCTGGTGCAGAAAAGGAGGCCTAAACCACTTCAAGTTTTTTCTGTAGATGATTCTATACCTGATCAGCAAGTGCCCTGGCCTAAACAGTTTTTCGAAGTATGACAGATTTAATATTTCCTCACAGCACCATCCACCGGACTTGTCACAAGAACTGATTGCAAACTAAGATCATTAAGGTAGTCCTGTAAGCAAGACAAACATTTTAGATGGATTATAAATTGGATAATGTAGATAACAAAATATACCAACAAAATACTTCCCACACAGAACAACTGCCTCCCCACTCTGAGAACAACTTATGCTCGTTTTGTGATTGACCGTATCCTTTGCCTTCTTGATAGCTAGCCATTCCATTCGCACTTGTTCTCTAGACAGTATCTGCACGAGAGATTTCAACCCCATATTTATGGAGAGAATTCTGGATGTATGGTGGCTTCGAAGGTGTAAAAACCTTGGTGGATGTGGGTGGTGACAATGTTTCTGTGCTTAACATGATCATTTCTAATTATCCTACCGTTAAGGGTATCAACTATGATTTAGCTCAGTTGTAGAAATCTCACCATCCTATCCAGGTATCTATTTAGTATTATTAAGGTTTTTTAGTTTTTTTTTAATAAAGAATCGTAATAACTTTTGGACAAACAAGTATATAAATGAATAATATCAAGTATTTATATTTATTTTGTTTTTGGTTTTTGACAGTTTTGATATCTAACAAACTTCTTTATCTTTTATTTTTGCCCAATAATTCTCATAATTATTTTGTTTTGTTGTGTGTGGTAGAACAATCATAGCTAGAAAAGGTTGAAACCAAGACGTGCTTGTGTAGGAAAAAAAATAAGCATATTTTTCTAAAAAAATATGTGTAGGAACTAATGTGTTGTTTTCATATTCCTTAGTTGTTATCCTTCAAAATTCTCGTGGTGAAACCCTTGATGAGGTGCCCCCCACAAAAGTGTTGGGTTATAGATCTATAATGAGTAGCAAACACAAAAAGATATTGTGTTTAAGACCTATAATATAGTGATTTGTATAAAGATATCAGGGACTCACAATAGCGTAGCCCATGCAATAAATGATGTTCTTGATGGAAAATAATTTTTAACTATAGATTGAACTCGATGATAAAATCCTTCCAGCCAGGAAGATGGATGCGGGAGATTTTTTAGAAAAATAATTTTTTATTATTTTTTTATTATTTATTATAATGATTTTCTAGTTTATTCTATATGAAGGTTATATTTATCCTAATTTATTTTTTATTCAATATTATTATAATTTTTTAGTTTTTTCTATATAAAACATTGTGATAGCAAGTGAATACATGAAAAAATAAAATTAAGTATTTTAAAAAAATCCTTATACTTATGGTGTGTTTGGTTTTTGAAAATTTTAACAAGTGTTTTTGATTTTTTAAAGTTTTAACATGTAACGAACTTTATTATTCTTCGTTATCATTCATATCAGAACTTCTCAGAATTATATTGTTATGAAGAGGGTCTTTGAAAGTAAATTTCAACCTGCTTTTCGTTAAAATTTGAATTTATTTTATTTTAAATTAATTTTTTTAGTATTTTTAGATTGTTTTATTGTGTTGATATCAAAAATAATTTTTTAAAAAAATATAATTTTTTGATATTTTTCAAGTAAAAACAGTTTAAAAAAAAACACCACCACACTCTCAAACACCCTCAAAACCACAATGGAAAATTGATTGTAATGGACATGGTAGTTCCAGAAGCCCCTGAAAACAGTTGCTTGTGGTGCTCATATTTTTCAGTAGTGGAGTTGATCAAAATATGTGATTGCTTAGTGATTAGCATCAGCTTAGTGAAGTAGTGGCCGATGTCCCCTAAACTCTGCAATTCTTATAAAACTCTAATCTCTAGTTGCCACAAACACATTCTACAAGATGGGTGTAGCTTTCTTGCTGTTAGATGCATTGGAAAATAAGTGAATGATGAACGTGGAATTTGTCAGCAAGTTACAGAAAATCATGAACCTGCCAAAATTCATAAACCAGTTATTAATCAATGACAGAATTAAAAGTAAAAGTTCAAAACTGACGCTAAGCCACTGAAATGTAACTTGTACTTCCCCCCATCTAAATGGCTACTGTCGCTCTATCTGAATGGTCACATGACTGATATTGTGTTCTCTCTTAATGTAATCTATAACCTTGTCTAGTACCATGTCAGCATCAGCATCAGGCTTGATCATAACATGGCAAGCCAACAAACACTTCCCTACAGTTATTGCCCAAATGTGCAGTTCATGGACGGCAACCACCTCGTCCATTTCGCAGAGACCCTTCTCAAGCGTAGTTGCGTCAATCTCCCTCGGCGTGCTCTCCATGAGAACCTCCAGAATATTCCGTAGCATACTGATTGTTGTGCCCAACACAATTATGGAAAACACAAGGGTGCATATCAGATCAATGATTTTCCATCCTGGCTTATACCATATAATTGCCCCACCAAGCATCACCCCAAAACTCTGAATTGAATCTCCCAATACGTGAAGATAAGCCCCCTGAATATTGATATTTCGTTGCTTCTTTTGTTTATGCCCACCTTTTGTTTTATTTTCAACTTCTGTGTGACCAGTAAGCAGAGGCTCGGCAAGATCTGCTCCATGTGTGTCATGATGCTCATCATTGTCTTCGGAGTTCCCCTCATGATGGTGGTGATTATGATGTGTGGCTCCACTTAAACTGTTGGTATGGGTATGATCATGATCCTCATGGCTATGGTCATGATCACTGTGGCCATGATCGTGCCCACCATGCCCGTGCCCGTGACCGTGATCATGACCCAACAAGAGTGCCATGACAATATTAACCAGTAAGCCAACAGCAGAAACAGCAAACATGAGAGCACCCTGAACTTCACCTGTATCGTAAATAAGTCTGGCAATAGCTTCATACACAAGGATCCCTGCAAGAAGCCATATCATCTGGATGGAAATAAGAGCACCAAGTATCTCAATCCTAAAATAACCATAAGTTCGGCGTGGAGTCGCCTCCCATCCTGATGCCCAGATTGAAAATAAAGAGATTGCAAAAGCTGCAACATCTGATAAAAGATGAGCTGCATCAGTCAAGATCGCGAGACTGTTGGCTTTTATGCCTCCTACAATTTCAACAGCCATGAAGATAAGACAGAGCACAACTGCCCATCCAAGTTTCTTCATAGACGCCCCTCGTTCCTTTGCATCTTTAGAACTGGTTTTAGCATCTGAAAATCCACATGTTGCTCCCGCACAAATCCTACTCCCACCCAGGCTAGTCTTCACAGCTGGAACATCTACATGTATGTCAATTATACGTCCATGTTCAGAATTTCGCACTTCCATCTGAATTTAACCAGCAGCAATAACAAAATTTAGATGAATATTAATATATAAACATATTCAAGGACAAACACGTCTCTAGAGATTATAAGTTCCTGCAGCAATTAAATACAGCACTTTTATCTTGTTGCATATATGCAACCATAGCGTCACACAATACTTCGCAACCTTCAATTCTGATCCTTGAGCATTGGAAGAAAAAAAATCAAAGAAAAGAAAATTTATGCAATTGAACCCCTGAAATAAATCCCTGAAGCAACAGCTTGTGCCTTAGTATCATAACCCCATGGACAAAATTAGCGAGTCGTAAATCATTTCAGCAGTGAATACAAAAATGTCAGTTGCTTCAGCCCATTCTAATATCTTTTGGGGGCTCAATTCCATCAAGGAGTACTTTAAGGGAAACACATTGCTTATAAAATTCTAGAAAAACATTCAACATTGACTCGCAATCAGCATTCGGATTTGGAGCTAATCCGCAACATTAAACGCTGACATAGAGGCATCCATTGAACCAAACCTAATGACCAGCCAACAATAAGCTAAATGTTCGTTGATAAACATACCATACGGTAATTAGATCAATCATTGACAATGAGCAAGCTAACAACCATAGATATTCAAATTAACAAGTTTTAACCCTCAAGCAGAATCCATTCCTCAATCACCACAAATCTTGGAAATATAATCATTAATCACCCAAAGCTCCATAATAAGAACCAGCCACAACACAAACATGGAACAAAACCAGCCCTTGACAATCCAAGATAACAAACCAAACCCGCCATCAAACCCCTCATCCATGATCATTAAAAAAACAAGCTTTTTGTTCAGAGCAAAAAAAAACCATTATCCACTTTAGAACAACGAACACAAAAGGCCAAAAAATTGAATGAACAGGACAAATCCACGGGACCCATTGACTAAAACTCCACTAAATGACAAAAAGCAATAAACTTTAATCCAGAAGGTAAATAAATTTTCTTTTAAAGATCCAAGATAAAATAAAATAAAAAGCATTAGATTCCATATCCATAACTAATACCAATCAATAAACAAGAGAGAAAGACAAAGGAAGTACCTTTTGGTCTGCTTAAATTCTGAAGCTTTACGGTGTTGGCAATTCTATCTTTGCTTCAGCTTCTATTATCGCTCTCTCTGTATGACAGATGGAGAGAGCATTACAGCACTAAAGTACTAATGTTTCCTTTCCTTATGTTTATGTTGCGGGTTGTGATTTTTTTTATTTTCTTTTTCAGTATTTACAGATGGAGGAAGAGACCACATCATTGGATATTAAAAATGTATTTTATTTTTAAAAAAAATTGATATTTTTTAAGTATTTTTTATAATTTTAATATGTTGATATTAAAATAAATTTTAAAAAAATATTTTACTATATTTTTAAAAAGTATTGTAAATGGAATGGTTTTTGTTTTGTAGTTTTTATTTTCCAATTAAGGATTATTTCCTTAAGATCTTCCCCCTTTTCTTAGTCAACAGTCACTTCAAATTTTTAATCTTGTTTTGGTATAAATTCTTAATTTTGAAGTGGATACCGAATGTGTTTTGTATCGAATTTATGGATTAATCGAGATTGATTTGTTTTTAAATGTAATTTCTATATAGGTTTGGTACATTTTAGTAAATAAACTATTTACTTTCTTACTATGTTTAGACCATCCCTATATCTAAATCTGAAATCTTGTGAAATCTTTTATATTAATTTAATTATCTAGTTCGTTTCGGTTAGATTCATTCAAAATTTTGCAACAACAATACATCCGGTACACTTGGATTTTTTTCCCCCCCGATTATCACCAATGATGATAATCCCTCTTCAGTAGGGTATTCATCAACTAGCATTTGACTTCAAGAATCATTACATGGTGGACACGATGGAACCAAAAGTTGAATAGAATTCGATTCCCACTTGTGAGCTGTGACTAGAGATGGAACACACTACCATAATCCTGGAAAAGTTTGCTTTCCTTTTCAGTCTTCATCAATGCTTGGCTTTGGTCACTCCATTGAGTTTTCCCAACATATCTGTTAGCACAATGTTCAATTTGGGGTAATGGAACATGAAACAAACCTCATGCTAACTGCAAAATGTGCCTCTAAAGCCAGTTCCAGCAGAGTCTGATCATCATGCTATGAAGGATGAACTTTGGCCATGCTTAGATTCTCGAGTGCTGCTCGTGTCATTCACCAGATCATAAAATTTATCGTCGAACGGACCGGCATTGAAGTTACAGAACTATGAATATAAATCTTTCCATGAATTGCTTCTACAGATTATTCTAAATACAAACATTCCAAAATCAAGGCAAAAATAACAAAGTGAACTACAAGACAACCTTTGTTTTGGGTTCAAGAATAGGAGGATCAACATCAATCCCCATATTAGCTGCAGTGCCTGCTATGATTCTCATTGCTGATTCGATGGTTGTGCAATTCAAGTCTGGCAGCTTTTCAGTAGCTATGGCACGCAATTGGTCAATCGTGACCATACCCACTTTCTCCATCTTTGGGTCTTTAGAACCTTTCTCCACTCCTAATAAGAACCAAGATTCAACATCTATATTACAGCAATGACAATTGAATGGCAGATGATATAACATCCACAATCATCTTGCAAAACTACCAGTCCACAATAACAAACTTGTCTATGGATTAAATGCCAATTTCCTCACATCAACTGGAAAATACACACACACAAATGTGTTCATTTTCAGAGTCAGGTATTTGTTTCGCAAGTCAAAGAAAACAGAAGTGGTTTCGTAATACAAAGAACACAAGTTTTGGTAAGATTTTGACAAGGATAGGTTGCATCTAGGAAGAGTTTCAGCTAAACTCTTCTCTGAGTGAACATCCTATGATAAACATTGAAGCACAACAACGCAGCTCTGGCATCAGCGGTGGTCGAATAAAACTACACATGTTGAAGATGGAAAAGAATTGCTATGGAGCTAATGAGATACAATGTAAAGTGAAACTCCACTTATCTAATCTAAGATTGCTACAAGCATTGAGAATATTACCAAGCACTGAAGGGGGGAAACCACGGAGTCTTTGAGGTAACAATATTAGGGTTTCCCTTCCACAGCTTACTTTACTATACTACAGAATAATTAACCAAACAAATCATTGGAGCTCATAATGTGAAATGACTCTTTTCCGAAATAGCTTCCAAAATAGACTCAGGCAATTTGGTCAAATATAAGATCCCTCCTTCAAAAACCTAATACAGCATAATGAGGGGATTCCAAAACATGGGAAGAATTCAGGTCCCTGATATTTGTACAAACTTCGCATCAAGTAAAGCACTCTTTTGCTGCAAAGTTATAACATTTTTTATAACTGTAAGGAATGTAGCTCAACTGGTCAGGCTCTAGATTTGCTCTCTAAATGTCACCACTTCGAGTCTCACAAACCTCAGAGCTACTAGAAATTTACATGGTTATTAACTTCAGGACCCGTGGGATTAGTCGCAGTGCGCACAAGCTGACCCGAACACTCATGTTAATAAAAAAATTATAACATTTTTCTTGCTCTAAACTCCCGATCCCAAATTTATTAAATCTCACAAAAATATTGTAACTGGAACTCCTTTTGGTCTAAAATAATAAAAGAAAAACACAACACATTGAATATGAATGACTTCACTTAAGTGAAAAAAGAACGATTCACATCACCACAAACTCTAACATAATAACCAAGAAGCTTAAAATGAGAATATTAGCATATGTATTTTGTGCACAAGGTTACCACCAACTCTTCCTGTGTGCATGCTACAACCATACATGTGTCTCTTAAAGAAGCCTTTAAATAGTTTGATCATTTAACTATCTGCAAACAGCTTGTCCACTCTACTATTCACGTGATATATTTTGTTTGACAGGTATCATAAATGCCTCTCCCTTATAAAACTTGTATAGACATTTTAGATATTCAATAATTAGAGGGAATCATTCATAGAATTCGATGCACTAAAGTACAAACCCATTGAAACATTGACCTCCGGCTTTAGGAAAACATAACAACTTCGAAAGGTAGGAAATTAGAGCGGAAACGGAACATGGCTAGCGGATAAAAAAAAACACATCAAACAGTTGGTGAAAAAAAAAACATATGCAAGCATACCTGCAGCCTTAAGCAATAAAACGGAAGCAGGAGGTGTCTTCAAAACGAAAGTAAAGCTTTTATCCTGAATAATAACAAAAGGTCAAAACAAGAAACACCATAAAACCCCCCCAAAAACTCAACCCCGTCAAAACTTTGCAAAAAAAATGAAATTCTTACGTCATAAACAGTAATCTCAACAGGAATGACATAACCAGCTTTATCAGCAGTTCTTGCATTATAATCCTTACAAAAAGCCATGATATTTACACCCTTTGAACCGAGTGCTGGTCCTACAGGTGGTGCAGGAGTTGCTTTCCCTGCCTCTAAAGCCAACTTTATCAATCCAATCACTGCAACCCCCAAAAAAAAATCATCACAAAAAACCCAAAAATTGAAACTTTACAAAACAAAAACATAAAGGGAACATTTTTTTTTTTTTACCTTTCTTGGCCTTTCCGCCAGGTTTAGGAGGTGCCATTGCAATAACTGAGAGCCTTCTTGGAGCTGTTGAAAGAAGTGGGGAGTGTTTCTTGTCAAAGAATTGAAGAGAAATGTTGGGGTTTGAAGATAAGCTAATGGGAGAAACAAAAAGAGAAGAGGAAAGCTTGATGTTAGCATTGTTCTTTGAAGAAGGAGAAGGAGAAGGAGAAGTGAAGTGATAATGGGTAGAGAGAGTAGAAGAAGCCATTGTGGAAGAATGAGTGAGAGATCGTGAAAAGAGAAGGAAAGAAATGATGTTATAGATAAAACTTGTCATATCCTTTCCATCTTCAATTTATGTTTGGGCTTGATTTTTTTTTTTTTTTTAATTTCTCTCTTCCATCTTCAGCCTTTTGTAAATGGATTGATATTCATTGGGTTCAAGAGATGTTATCCAGTTCCAAAGGCCCAACCAATGTGATTAAGAGCATGAACTTTTGTTACAAATTAATTGATATATAATTTAAATAGATCCATTTATCCTTACTATATAACTGAGTTTTCTTATTTACTGGGTGATATATTAAAGAATTTGATATTATACAAGTACATACTAGATACATTAACACGCTTATATCGTGGTAATAATTTTTTATAAAATATTTTTTATTTAAAAATACATCAAAATAATATTTTTTTATTTTTTTTAATTTATTTTTTACACCAGCATATTAAAAAAATATAAAAATACTAATAATTAATTTAAAATAAATAAATAAAATTATTTTAAAAAAATATATTTTTAAAACACAAAACAAACAAGCTATTAAAAATATAGGGATAAATTGAGGATTTGTTCAATTGTGTAAGGATAGATTAGGTAAATTACAAAAAAAA
>Ga0325414_1002825_pt1 | contig 17841 bp, 5 predicted proteins | sample PopdelMetagenome_8_FD_206183 | JGI IMG/M metagenome (GOLD analysis project Ga0325414, IMG submission 206183) | Populus deltoides microbial communities from Bellville, Georgia, United States - Leaf-PdKOR-R3 | ecosystem: Host-associated > Plants > Phyllosphere > Phylloplane/Leaf | place: USA... | reverse complement strand
GTGAATAGTAAATCCATAGTGTTTGTTTTATGGAGGACTTGCATTTTGCACAATAAATTATCTCCATGTTTTAAAGTTTTGTTAATAATTCAATCTCTATATTAAATATTTTTAACATTTAAATGCTTTGAAATGTATTAATTTGATGTAAGAGACACTTTTATTGTTCTATTTTCAATTAAAAAAAATTATAACATACATCTTAAATGAAAGCTACAATCTTTCATTGAATCAAAACAAAAATAATTAACAAGTGCAAATTTTTTTTTAGAACAGCAAATTTTGTTAGCCCTTGCAGCTTCAAACTATTTCTGCACATCGCCACCTTTTATGTGTCTTAGAACAGCGAAGATTCTAATTTGCAATCACCTGCAAGATCACAATTAGCTAGTTAGGGCAAGGCTGTAGATTCAAGATCTGGAGCCAGACCGGAGCATTGTCCTAGATTCATTCAAGGGTAGCAGAAAGGCAAACACTGTAAAATTAAATCAGTAGCCATAACAGAGTGCCACAGGAGAGTGGTACAACTCGATTACAGCAACAATGACAGTAATGTCATCAACTTTGCCTCCAATGTGCTCGATTCCTGCAGACTCAGCAGCAACTGCAAAGGGAGAGTCATAATCCTCGCTGGTTGAATTCATGGACGCAACAGTTGCGATGGTCCAGGCAAGATCCTGAAGACAAGATCTTCCTTCAGTTTCTTGAAGAATCTCCTCGATCTCAGAGCCGAAAAGATTATCGAACAATCCATCAGTGCCAGGCAACCACAATATCCCCCTGCTCCACATCAAATTCACCAAGGAAAACCGAAGCCCGGCGCTTACCCTTTTGAACCCAATTCCCCAACGAAAAAGGGCAGTTGAAAAAACTGTGCTGCGTCGGTGACCTGTAAACAAGCCTTTTCCCTCTGAAAACCATGAAACCGCTATCACCCACGTTGGCATAACACAATCGGTCTCTTTTAAGGGTAACAACACAGGCAGTGGATGATCCTAAAGCAACAGTCTTGTAATGCACTTTTAACAATATTTTCTTGAGATTAACATCCCTTTTAAGCTTCAAGGATCGAAGAGCTGTGAGATAATTGGACATAAGTTCTCTTGCGAAAATCCCAGAATCAATTCCTTTCATAGCCCATCCACCAACACCATCAGCCACCCCAAAGGTTTGCCTTTCTTGGCAAATAAAATGAGCGTCTTCTCCTAAACTTTCCGGGTTCGACTCCAACTTTTTAGGAAGATAACAAAATCCTAGAATCATCTTCAAGTTCCCTTTGCTTTCATAATCGGGAACCGTAACCGTGGATTGGAATCTTCTCTTTTTTATGATCATGTAGTTAGTTGCCTTAATTTGGGCGGGGTTCGGTCTCTGGGTAGATCAATTTGTGACGAAGAAGAAAGAAAGTATTGTCCTTACTGAATTGGGAAGGAAGAAACAGAGGGAGGGATTTGAGAGGAAAAGATGAAGAAGCAGTCGTTAGGGTTTTGTTTGGGAAGAAGAAATTAGAGATTACGCGTATTTCTTAGTCAGCAGTGTGCTGAAGTAAACACATACTGTAATGCGAGGATAGGAACTTTTCTTCCGTTCTCAGTCAGCAGTCGGAGAAATCTTGTCTTTCATAATTTTTCTATAATGGCCCCCTTTATGTCACATGATACGAGATGATGGACGCAATGTAGCATTTAGCAAAGGAACGAGGTTTATTCACACAAAAATCCTAAAAAGAAAACACAATAATAAATTGTAAGAATAAACTCACAAGTGTGAATACTTCTAAAAAATTGATAATCGAGTCCCAAATCTTAAAATAAGAGTTTAAATAGTTTGACCTAGCTAAGCTAAATAGAATATAAAAATAACATAGAATCTAAAATTAATATTGAAATAAAAGGAAAAGAGTTTAAATAATTCATCTTGGTCAATCATAGGCTAAACAAGAAAATAAAATAAAAATATAAAATCTAAAATTATAGAAAAAAATAATTAACAAGGCTAAATTTCTATAAGGAGAGTCTATAGGTGATTTTGAAGATTCAAATCATAAAACTAATTGTAAGTAGATCTTTAAAGTGGATTTTTACCTTGAAAATGATGTCATGACTTTTGGACTGATATGATTTGCTTCAATCAAATATTTAATAAAAAAATTATGGCCCATAAAAAAAACAGTGTGCTTGTCCTTTTGAATTATTTTTTTTTAATTCTTTTTATTAAACTAGATTGTTAGAATACGATTGATTACTCTTGTGCAATAATATAAAGGTTTAATAGTACCAATTAGATTATAATCAAGGATTAATGATTTCTGAAGTTGTTTTGCTATTAAAATAACTTATATATGATATATGTTTGGATTCTCAATGTAATTTTTCAATTAGAGAAGTTATATATATGTTTCTAGCAAACATTAGTCGTTTATAGTCATTACAATCCAACTAACGACTGAAATGATCAACCAGTTTAAATTGGTCAAGCCACTCGATCGACCGATTCTTGCAGAATTTCTAGGTATTCATCACTGATGAATAATTTGTTGATTGATTTATTTTGTATCATCAAACGGTCGACCAGTTCATGCAGAGTTTCAGTTTTATTAGTTTTAACCTCGGTGAATTCTTAGAACCGTTTATTAGTTTTCAATCAATCATTTTAAATTTATGCATGGTGAAGTGTGTGAGTTCATTTTAATTGTGCTATCAAGATAAGATATACATATTTATATAAAGCATTAAAATGAACACTTAAATTTCTAAGTCTTCACTTTGCTTTTTTCTTGGACTTCTTAATTGATTTCTTCACGAAATCCTTTATGCTTGTTGATATGATCTTTGTATAAAACCTATTTAACACTTATTCTCAGCCAAACATATTATTAGTTCAATTTTTATTTTATTTTTATCATCAAAATATATAAAAATCAAATGTGTGACCTAAAGGTCAACAGATTCATCAAGTGGTAAAAAAATCTTGAAGAAAGAATATCTTCAAGTGGTGAAGAATTTTGGTGTAGATTCATCAAGTAGTGTAAAATGCTTGGAGTGGATTCATAAAGTGGTTGTTGTACTCTTGAACTTGGACTAGTGAAGGAATACAATACTCAATTACAGTTTGGTACTTGAGGTGTAGATGTAGGCTTGTTGAACCACGTTAGAAACAAGTTTGCAAAAAATTTTTCTTATCTCTTTACTTTAAGCACTTTAATTATATTGTTAATTATTGTGTTTATTTTAAGTAATTTGTATTATTTGTTAATATTAGTGATGCACCTAATTCACCTTCTCTTAGGTGTTATAGTTGTTTTAATACTATAACAACAAGAATCGTAAACCCTGTGTTAAGTAGTGTTATTCCCAAACAAAAAATAATAAATTATGAGAACAATATTTTATGATTTAGGGTAAAAAATTTCTAGTTTATTAGTGTAAAAACTCGGATGAAATAAAAAAAATTAAATAGATACATGAAAAGTACCGACAATTGGAGATTTAACATAAATAACATATAAGACATTAAATGAGTGGCATTGTTGTAAATAAAAATAAAATCTTCATTTCCTCTTTATAAGTGTGGCTGGCAGCTTGAAGGGAAGACAAAAGCTTGATTTTGTTCTTTATCCCCTTCAACTCTCTCAATTTAAATGGTATGAAGAGTGTGAGCTAGATGATTTCTTACCAAGAAACCAAATCACATAAGTAAGCTTTAAGAGAGAGGAAGGTTAGGAGTTTGGGGGATAGAGGGAGAAAGGTTACAAATTAGAAGAGTAATGAGAAATTCTTGGAAATTATTGCAAAGGCCTATCAAATTGTGTTTATTAGTAACGGTAAGAGGTATCCTTTTCAATTAAATCCATTTTTCTTCTTGCTTTGTTGGGGATTGAAAATCCCCAAATGTGAAATTTTAGGGTTTTTATGTTTGTGAATTGAAATGCTAAATTGTGTAAATTCCTAGTTAATTGTGGTTGTGATGACAAGAATAAAGATTAAAATATAAGAAATTAAAGTCAATTATAGTGTTTAAACCATAGGTGGTTCGTTTTTAGTATTGAATTTTAGGGGAATCTAAAAAATTAATGTGGATTGTGTTAACTTTTTGTGTTATTGATACAAACCCTGTGGATAAAAAAAATCCAAAAATCTACAGTCAAATCGGCCATTTTCAAGAAAGCTAGATTTAGGTTTGTGATTGAGTTTGACACAACGATAATCTATACCGAGGTACCATAACAATAAAAACCAAACCCGCCACCTAACACCTATGAAGAGACATAAACAAAAAGCATAGAAGACACCATGAAACTCGGTTAATTCTTCGATAAGTCATTCATTGTGGAACCAAATTAAGTTAATCTTCTCACAATCACACATTAGATTATTATGATATCAAAGTCTGTAAAACAAAACAAAAAACTAAATATAAGCTACATAACCTTATTTATAATAGATAAAAACAACTTAAACAAGGCTAGAAAAATAATAAAAGTGTTCTAAATAAAATAGGAAAAAGAGTCATAAATCAATTAGAAAACTAATACAATTCTTGTATAGTAGATTCTATGTAAAATCCCAAGAAAAAAATATAATAAGGAATAAATTAAAATGTTATTATATGCATGATAAATAAAAGTAATAATTAAGAAATTAAATAGAAAAATATAAAGACATAAAGAATGTGATTCAAATTGTAAAGAAAAGGAAAAAATAGGGGCCAATGTATAATTAGGAACAATAGGGGCTATAAATACCCCATTCATTCCTCTTTCATAGCCTGCTGGAAACAAAAGAAAAAATGAGGGGAAAAAGTGCAAATTTTCTTGTTTAAAAGAGAAGGAAAAACACCAAATCACTTAGGAATACAAACCTAGAAACTCCAAATAAAGAGGACAACCAATAACAAGGGTTCTAATAAGGATAAAACAAATGCATAATTGAAGAAAAAGAAGAAGGGGTCGACTGCATGCTTGAGAAGAGGGGCTAAAATATTCAATTTACATGAGCTGAAATTCTGAAGTTTCTAAAGGTATGGACATTAGACTTGATTGTATAAAACAAGTTAACAATTAAGTAGGAATTATATACAAATTTCAGATTTTATAAATTAGGGTTCTTGAAGGAAGATTGAAGGAAATGCATAAATTGATAGAAATGAGGTTAGTTAAGCTAAATAGGATGCTCTGAACTTGAAAGAAACACACACAAAAAATTGTTAAACAAAGAAATCATTGATTCCAAACTAGAGTGGTCGGCCACGTGATGGAAAGGGGGAGGAAAGGGATTCTGAAATTTAGGGTTGATGAACACTTATGGCATGTGTAGTATGTGGAAAATGAGTGTGTGTGGTAAGAAAAATCAGCTAGAGAAAAAGAAAAGAAAGAGAGGGATCCTTAGTTCCCTTAGACTAAGATCGGCCAAGAGCCAAATAAAGAGAAAGAAGAAGAATTCTGGTATGTTATGTATGTTTATGTAGAAACCAATTATAGAAGAAAGCTCATTTAGGAATCTCCTCTATTCTGGACAGATTCATCACCTCTATTCTAGGGGATTTCGGGCCTCAAAATGATAAAATCTGGGAAACATCTCTTCATATAAATTGTAGCCTAAGATGTTAGCTTTCCAACGAATCCAACCTCGCTCAATTTGGTGCTCTAGAGCTCCAGATATAGATAAAAATATGAGGAAATGTCAAGTTGTCACCTCTGTTGGCAGATCTGACGGGAATTAACAAAACAGGGGATTTAGCTGTGATAGGGGTAGAAAACCATTTCTTCCCACCAAAATTCTTGTAACATTGAACCTTAACACCAGTAGGGGATAAATTACATTTGAAAAGTAAAGTTGATGATGTGCGTAATGATTTAAAACAAAGAAATGTAAAGAGTAAATGTTATTGTTGTTGCCTTGCTATTTGCGAAATGGAAATCGACCATGAACTAATGTAGTATACTAGTCAATTCAGGAGGAACCACAGGGGGAGTGTAGCAACAACAAGGGAACGCAAATCGAGCATCGGTGGCAGGTAAGTGTCCCACGCTTATATTCTCCTTGGTTGATAATAAACTTCGTACTCAAATTCATGATAGAAATCATATTCGTGAATATGACTAAAGAAAGGAAAGATATGGTGAAATGGACATGGATTTGAAATCTGAATTTTGGTAGTAGACTCTGAAATTTAGAGTTCGGATATAGGTCTATATTATGTATATAAAAAAAAGACAAGAAAGAAAATGACCGCCTATGGACTTGATTAACCGACCTCGAATAGGGGCGGCTAATGATGTTAACAAATATTGTTAACATCGGCATGACCTTGATGGAAATATAATGAATATTGAACTTAATTAACTATACGCATCAAGAATAGTTAATGATACTGGCGAATAATGTTGGTATTGGCAAGCCCACAATAACTTGATTAACTTCCTAAGTAGAAAGTGAATGGTGTCAAGAGAACTTGGCATCGACATTACCGAAAACATCTCCAAGTGTGATGGAGAACTATTGATTGGCTATTTCGGGTTGGAAATAGCTCAATGGCATCGACTGATTAAGTTGGTGTCGACATAGCCAAGGAATTGATTAGTCGATCCGGGTAAAGGTGACTAATGACACTAATAGGAGTTATTAGTGTCGGCAGCAAACACCTCATAATTTGAGGCGAATAAGAAAAAGGGTAAATCAGACAAAAAAAAATTAATGTGTGATAATCGAAAAGAAAACCATGAGTAGGTTGTGGAATGATAAGTGTTAGATGTAGCAAAGGATCTTCTTTTGCAGATCAACTATGATTATGCCCTATTGAGTGGGTACTTGTATGCGTAGATACATGTAGTAGTGACCCTCCGTTAATTGGTTATATTTTATTTATTTAATATAATTATTCTCTTATTTTGATGCTGCAGGTCCTTCCCATTTACGTCAGGAGTAGAATTTAGGTTCTTTGATCTCTTTTTGTATAAGTTAGGAACTTAAGGATTAACCATGTAATTTTGTTATGCAGTAAATATATAACCTGAATATAATAGTACACTCCTTGTATTATTTTGTGTTTGGAATATTAAATGTATTAACATATGCTTGGGGATATTATAATGTACTACTTTTTGTTTAGGAAGCTAAATTGTGTTGTGTTTATATATGGAATTTCAGTGCTTGGATGATTCTCTTAATTACTAATTTATGCATGTGATATGAGATGGAGATTGAGTATGAAGTTTTGTCCTGGGTATATTCTTGAATGAATGGTTGAATTGGACCCATTGTGGATGAGATTATGGATGGGATGTGATCATAAATGCATGCAGGGTAAATTATCGATAACTTGGGACCTCCTGGTATAGGGGAGACTCTGCTGAAATTTTGTTAGAAATTTCGGTGAACTCAATGTAAAAAACAATAATTATACTCCATTTACCCTTTACTTGGAAGTTAAACAGATAAATTGACCTAACTATTAGGATTGTTACATTCTAGACCTTTATTGCAAGGCCTTTACAATGTCCTATTATAGAAAACTTAACCTTTATACACACAAAGATCACTTTCCATTACCATTCATGGACCAAATGCTTGAACACCTAACAGATAAGTCTTTTTATTGCTTTCTTAATGGATATAGTGGATATAATCAAATTATTATTAATCCTGAAGATCAAGAAAAGACTACCTTTACATGTCCATTTCGTACATAAGCATATAGGAGAATGCCCTTCGGTCTGTGAAATGCACTCGTAATTTTTCAAAGATGCATGATGAGTATGGTTTCTGACTATGTTGAAAAAATAATTGAGGTTTTCATAGAGGATTTCACAGTGTTTGGTGATTCTTTTTATAAGTGTTTAGAAAATTTACTTTTAGTCTTGAAAAAATGCATTAAAACTAACCTTATTTTGAACTATAAAAGGTGTTACTTGATGGTAGAATAAGGAATAGTTCTTGAGCATGTTGTATCTTTGCATGGTTTAGAGGTTGATAAAGCTAAAATAGACATTATTTTATCCTTGTCTTACCCCTCGTGGGTGAGGGAGGTTTGTTCTTTCCTTGTCCATGCAGGTTTCTATCGACAATTTATCAAAGATTTCTCGAAGATTACAACACCTTTATTCAAATTGTTAGCCAAAGAAGTGGATTTTGTGTTTGATCAAACGTGTAAAGATGCCCAAAATGAGTTTAAAAGGCATGTCACATCTGCCCCCATCATGCAACCATCAAATTAGGATGAACCATTCAAGATAATATGTGATACGAGTAGTAAGGGTTGTACTTGGGCAAAGAATAGAAAAGAATTTGCATGTTATCGTATATGTTTCCTGCATGTTAGACTAAGCGTAATGCAATTACCATACAACTGAAAAAGAACTTTTGGCAGTGGTGTTTGCTTTAGAAAAATTCAGGTACTATTTACTTGGTATAAAAGTTGTTATTTTTACTGATCATGCAGCTTTGAGATATCTTTTGAAGAAAAAGGAATCTAAACCAATATTGAATAGGTGGATCTTGTTTTTACAAGAATCTGATATTGAGATCAAAGACAAAAAAGGTGTCGAAAATTATGTCGTTGATCACTTGAGCCGACTGCGGATCAAAAATATACAAACCAAAACAGTAAGAGAGACATTCTCATACGATCAGTTGTATGTGTTACATTCCTCTACAAGACCATGATATGCTGATTTGGTGAACTATTTAGTCACCAAAGAATTCCCTTCAGGTTTGTCTAAATCCCAAAAAGGCAAGTTACGACCTGATGCTAAATATTATTTTGGGATAATCCTTATCTATGGAAATTTTGTGTGGATCAAGTAGTTAGAAAATGTGTACCATAGGATGAATTTCACTCCATTCTTAGTTTTTGTCATTCTCATTCTTGTGGTGGGCATTTTGGAGCAAAAAGTATTGCCCACAAGGTACTTGAATGTGGTCTCTATTAGCCTTTTATTTTTAAGAATGCATATCATTTTTGCAAATCATGTGAAAAATATCAAAGAACAGGCAATATCACTTATAAGAATCAAGTGCCTTTAACTAATATTCTTGTAAATGAAATTTTTTTATGTTTAGGGTATTGATTTTATGGGTTCATTTCCTTCTTCTTTTGGTAATCTTTATATCCTTCTTGTTATTGATTATATGTCGAAATAGAGTGAGGTGAAAGCCACATGAACTAACGATGCTAAGGTTGTTTTAGATTTTGCCAAGACTCATATATTTGACAAGTTTGGAAGCCCCAAAGCTATCATTAGTGATCGTGGCATTTATGTTTGCAATTATTCAATGGAAGCATTGCTACACAAGTACCATGTGACTCATCAGACTTCCACAACCTACCATCTTCAAACGAATGTTAAGCTGAAATTTCAAATCGAGAAATCAAGTTCATTTTGGAGAAGATAGTTCAACCTAACCGATGGGATTGGAGTCTGCGACTTGGTGATGCACTTTGGGCTTATCGAACTGCTTATAAATCACATATAGGAATGTCACCTTATAAGATGATTTATGGTAAAGCATGTCATCTACCAGTAGAACTTGAACATTGAGCTTTAGGGGCCATTAAGCAATGCAACTTTGATTATGATGCAGTTAAGATTGCAAGGAATTTGCGATTGTAAGAGTTGGAAGAGATACAGAATGATGCCTATGAGAATACAATGATTTAAAAAGAAAAGACCAGGAGTCTTCATGACTGAATGATTACAAGAAAAGAGTTTCATGTTGGACACAAAGTCCTTCTTTATCATTTACGTTTGAAACTTTTTCCTAGAAAGTTACACTCTTGTTGGATTGGACCCTTTATTATTTCTAATATTTTTCCTTATAATGCAGTTGAGATGACAAATCTATAAAAAAAAAAAAACAAAGTGCATCGATTGAAAACTTTATATAAAAGTTGGATGACAAAACTTACAGCTTCTTTGGAGTTAGCTGAACTAGTCTATAAGGCACAAGCATTAGATGTGTCAAGCCAATGATATAAAATAAAAGCATTTACTAGGGGGCAACCCAACACAATATATAAATAAATTCATATTGGCTTTTTTTTTCCCTTATCTTTTTTTTTTTTTGCATTTTACTCTATGTTTGTCATTCTTTTCTATTCTTTTTCTTTTATTTCAACATTGAGGATAATGTTGTGTTTAAAGTGTGGAGGTATTTGGAGAATTTTGGTTTTCTTTGTTGTTCCCATGTAAAAAAAAAATTATGTTTTTCAACCTTAAGTCTTAAGTTTTATCCAATGAATTCTCATTAATTTGTGAGAATATGAGTATTATGTATGAGAATTAGTTGAGATAGATAAAAAAAAAATAAATTGAATGAATGAGTGTGCATATAAGTTTTAAAGTTTAATTAGTTTAGAGATTGACTTTGAAAATATATCATGTTGACTTTAATAGTGTTGTACCAATGTAAGTTTTTGAGCCTTCAACATTATATTTTTATACATTTTGTCAATGATATATATCTCTAAAACTTGCTTAATATCTTATTGAGATTACATTCACATTATATATGTACATGAAGATGATAAAGGCACTAGGAATTTTAACCACTTGAGCTAGAAGCCAACCCAAAACATATTATCCATAATGAGCCATTTTAAGCTTGTTTATCTTTTCTTTGCTTTACTCATGTTATAAGTTTTAACTTTTTATATGTTTTCCTTTTCTTCTAGCCAAGGATTAGTAGAGCATATACTTGTTGATATCTCATGAGATTATGGTTGGAAGTTATGTGAAAAAAGTAATACTTGATGAAAAGAATGAGCAAAGTTGCCAAAGGTAGACCATCATAAAAAAAATAAAAAATAAAAAGTTGTTCCATAGTGTTCTGAAAGTTTTATGTTGATGGAGCTTGAAATCAAAAGAAGTTAAGTATTGGTGCTTAAAGATAGTGAATTTGTGTGCTTTGTTGAGATATCATTTTTTAAAATTTAATTTTTATAGAATAGTCTATTTCCTTTGGTTTTAACCTTTTTTTTTTCCTTTCTTTTACCTCATCTTAACCTTCGCCTCATGACAACCGAAAAGTTAAGACATTTTAATTCATGTTTTTCTTATAATATTTTGGTTAGAGATAAGATTGAAGAGCAAGCTTATGGTAGAACATATTCATTGATGGAGTTAGAGAGATTTAAACACATAAGCCCTAAATACGTGAGTGTTGGAGTATATATCAATGAAAGGACCTATCACTTTGGCATGCCATAGATTTTATTTAAATCTCATTGATTAATTAAGTTTTGAAGTTCACATGTAAATAAATTCATGAAAATTTATATTTTTATCCTTCTTGATTGTATTTTGTTTATAATACATGTACTCTTGAACATTGATGGGAGATTAAGAGATTAGTCATAGTTATTTTATTTATTTATTTACTTTTGAACTTCTTTAAGTTTGATTTTATCTCTCTTTTCTCGAGGACAAGCAAGATCTAAATGTATGGATATTTGATGCAACCATATTATTCGATAGTTTTACTTATATTTACCTAGAATTTTGTTCATATTTTATGTTCTGAAGGTACTTTTAGATGTGAGATTCAAAAAGGAGTAAATTGAAGATAAAATTCAGACCACGTTCCAACTCATATCGAATATTGACAGATTTGACCTCTGATCGGTGTTTTATGTAGAACTTGAGTTATAGAAGTGGAAATGAAGTGATTTCAATGGAATTAGAAAGCTAACATCCATATCTTTCTACACATATATGACAAGAAAAATAAAAATAAAAAGGGATGGAAATCGCAGCCTTCAAAGACAAGTCTCACATTCTACTAGTTTTGACCTTTGATTATTCCAATTTGAATATCTTGAGTTAGAGAAGTCCATTTTATGCAAACTTAATTTTGTAAGATTCTTGACTCAAAAACCTACTAACCTTTTAGTAGAAAAAGAGCTCATATGAGAGAAATGTGATTTTTTTAAAACAACCTAAAATTCTACCAGCATACAGGTTTTGTGAAGAAACAAGTCCAACTTACTTAAATGTAGATTGTCTACTATGGAAATGACTATTGTTTTTTTTTTGGAATGATACAAATAAATTGAAGGAATGTGTGGATTGTGGTTTTCCTATCAAATAAAAAGAAAGAGAGAAAGAAAGATAGGAGGTAGACAAAAAGAAGAAGAAAACTTCATCGTTTTCTCCTATACCCGAAATTATGTTCTTATCTGTTCCATTCATTATTTTTTCGATGGACATACAAGGCTAAGTTATTTTTCTTGGTTGAAAGAATACATAAACCTTCAGATTTCAAAAACTGTAAGATCTATTATATCTTTTCTTTTCAGTTTATATGATGAATATAATTGTTTTGTTATGCTTATTTCGTATGATTGTTTAATTTGATTGTTAGAGCAAACTCTAAATTATTATTCTAAATCAATCTATTGCTAAGTTTGCTATCAAAATCGGAGTTGTGATATTTAAACTTGTGAAGCTACTAGGTTTAATAATTATGGCGGATCTATGTTGTTAATCTTAGAGAAAATATTCAATTAAATCAAACATAGACTACAGACAATTATGTTGTTTAAATTTATCAATCTATCAAGTTTTTAAGGCTGTTATTGAATTTAATTACTAGTGCGGACACTATGGTTGTTTAATGGTTAGGGTTAGTTACACTGCAGATCGGTTAATTGACTAATGTTAAGGAAAGATAAATATTCAGAATATAAATTAACGTATCATTTCAATGATCAGTTTTGATTTATGTAGGTGGACGTTTACTTGAGACCAAGGTTTCTCTCTTGATAAGTTTCAGATTTATTTAATTTAGCTTGATTATTTTATTTTGTTTACCATAGTATAACCTAGATAACCTCAAAATCACCCAACTTTGAATCATCTAGCATAAAGACTTGAACTAGATCTTCCTCCTGGTATCGACGATTTACTTGCTCTTTACTATCTTGTTTGTTTAAGTTAGAATAATTAATTTGTGTAACCGTGGCATCACAACACACTAGCCCCATCACCAGGTAACTAGTTCCACCGTCCATTATCGAGCACTAACTCCATCACCAAGTAACTAGTTCCACCACCCATGACCGGGCACTAGCCCCATCACCGGGTTACTAGTTCCACCGCTCATTTTTATATGATATTAAAGCCTATTTCATTTCAAACAATCATAGTTACTTGCTTTAATAATTTTGTCGAATCAAAGCATCAAAGTGTCAAACACCCACCTCACGATATTATCCATTCACCAGTCAATATCTTACACGTTAGTTATTTTATTGTTCTCAACGTTTATATTTCATACATTTGTTACTGTCATCGTTATTAAACGTAAATCTCAAACGATTATCATGTCACATGATTATCATCATTGTGATTACTAATAAATCATACATAGAATTTCATCGTTGCAGTTAATAATAAATTATAACCATTTTACCACTATTTCATTCATCACATTTTATAACATATTACATGTTTTTGCCAATATAATTTATTTCAACCACATATCAACTTCTACCTTGAAAGCTTAAGCTTTAAATTAATAATATCCAATATTACTTTCATTCCATTGTAAATATACATTTATAAACCATGAATAGATAAATAAATAAAATGCAAGAGAAGGTCATTTCCCTTACCTTTACTCCTGCTATCTTACTCCTGATGAATCACATCCTAATTTTGTATGTTTTTCCTACAACACCCAATTAATAATAATAATCATTAGTATTTATCCCCTACTAATTTGAAAATTCAATTATATACATCTCCATACCATACAAAATTCCAAAATTTCAATTTCATATTTAATACATCTCAAATCAATAATTATTATTCACCTCATCTTTTTTAGTGTTTTGATATAAATTTTCACACATTTACATACAAAATCCCAAAATTCTAAACATGTTAATGCATACCAATATACACTTACTTAAGTAATACACCACTATTATTATTTTAAATTTTTACATCATTCCATCAACAACTTTTTACATCACAAGACATATAAATATATGTCCATATTTTCCCCAATTACATATGTGTACACAAATTGATATACTCGTAAAAGGTTCTTTTCTTTTTCCTCGTTTAGCCGAAACCCTGGCATTAGTCTATTGACATTCATTTCAATATTTTTCTAACTAGATTACATAATTTCCCATCTTCACAATATTTTAAAGTTTTCTCCATTCACATTATAGACTTTTAAGTATATAAATCTCATTTCAAATTACCATACTTCATTAAGAAGTATTTAATATAAACATGCATACAAAAATACACACTTGAAGGACCTTTCCTTAATCTTCATTTAGCCTAAACATTATCTCTGATTTACTATGCTTTCATACTCACACTATATGGTATAACTTATCACATACTAATCATAGGCATACATTTAAGCACTTTCAAATCAAAGTAACTTTTAAACATTAATTTCATCAAAAATCATTATAACTATATTTATTGGCATCAATTATCAACATGTATGTATATAATCACGCTTCAAGTACCCCCTCTTAGATTCTCCCTATTTGGCCAAAACATTAAGGCCTTTAAAACCCTCAATTTTCTTCATCAACTTACCTTTACTCTATCACAGAAATAACCTCACAACCCAACAATTATCAACAAATCAATAATTAGTCCAATTTAACATTTTTATGAATTTTAGCAAACATTCATAATTATTTACTTCACTTTTTTCTTTTCATGTCAAACACAAAATAAACTCTAATTATTACCTATATATACAATTTTCGACATTTTTTTCCCTGTAATATGTACATCATTTTTCTTAAGCATGCTTACAATATAAGAGGTTTATTCCTTTCAATCATTACTAGCATAACATGACACATCCATACAACACACTTCCTACATATTTATTCAAATCAAACAACTCCAAGTAATTCCTCTCTTGGTCGGCCCTATTATAGGATTTTTACCCAAAATGTATCTTCAATAATTCTTATTATTTCACTTTATTTAATACTTGTATCACCCTACTTCAAGAGTATTCAAAGAAAGTTAATCTAATATATTGTTTTAGATGTAAAAGATTTAAGTTTGAAGTTGATGGATTAATAAAATTTAAAGAATTTCATTTCACACCAATGTCAATAACTTCAAAGATATGTTGAGCGAGTATGAAGTGAAGCATGGATTGGCTCGAGGTATTTTTTTATTATCACTTTGGTCCTCATTTTGCTTTTTTTTATTATCAGTTTGGTCCTCATTTTGCTTTTTTTTCTTTAGATCCTTTTTTCAAAAAAAATAATAATTAATTTCATCTTTCAATATTGGATTGGTTGAGAATTGAGTTTTTTTTTTCAATACGGGGATCCCAGTCTCATGACTCGAGTCATGAGTACGAAATGTTAACCCGAATTGACATTGGTCTTTTTTTTCATCTTTGTTTTACACCATTTGTTTTTCAATTTGATCCTTCAACACTAGGTTTATTAAAGATGGAGCTTATATATCTTTTTTAATTTTACTTCTATGAGGATAGCTCGTCCTCACGACTTGGGTCATGGATGTGCGATGCTAATTAGAATTGACTTGAGTCTTTTACATCATTTTATTCCATTTTGTTTTTATGTCAAATTTGGTCCTCATTCTTTTTTTATCATTTTTTAAATTGATTTTTTTTTTAATTTCATCCTTCAACGTTTGATTGTTTCAAATTAGGCCTTATAATTATTTTTTTCATGTGGTTATCCTAATCTCATGATCTAGATAACGAATATGAAATGTTAACCTAGGTTGACATCATTCTTTTTTTATATTTCTTTTACACTGATTTTCTTTTTCAATTTCAGCCTTCAACATTCAGTTTATTAAAGATTAAGCCTTTTTAATTTCTTTTTTTTACTTAACCCGGGTCCCGAGTTTGTCATGCTAGCTCAGATTGACTCGAGGTTTTTTTGTCATTTTTTAATATTTTTTCTTGGTTTTGTCCTTTAACATTCGATTATCTTGGAATTTAACTTCATATTTTTTTTTATCTTTTGGCAAGCATTCTTTTTCTACAAGTCATCATTATCACTCTTGATTTTTTAGATTTAGTATATTTACCATTGTTGCTTTTTTATCATGTAATTAAATTAAATCGTCTTATTAGACCCAATAGTATCCATAACTCAAGTCACAAGACTCTTTTTTTGTTTTAAAACATGTTAGCAGCACTTGGACATCATTTTTTTATGTTACAAAAAAAAAATCAATCCTAACCTATGGTGAAATATAAATCACAATATGGTCCTCGAATTTGTATCTTACATAAAATGGTCAATGTATGAATAAGAGTGTTTGAGAGTAAGTTTCAACCTCCTTTTCGTCAAAATTTGAAATCATTTTTTTGCTTTAAATTAATATTTTTAGATAGTTTTGATATGTCCATGTCAAAAATAAATTTTTAAAAATAAAAAACATTATTTAATACTTTTCTGAGCAAAAAGCATTTTGAAAAGAAACCGTTATCACATTATCAAACACCACCTAATCTCATTCATATGAGCCTAGGATAGATGCCCACTTGTAATGTTTTTAATTATTTTCCTTTTTATTATTTGTTATTAAACCAAAATATCTTTTTATAATATTAAAATTAAGTAGTCTGATTTTCTATAAAAAAAAAATTAAAAACTTATTTAGGATATTATTCTTTTATTTTTACTAAACATATTTTTTAGGTTATGTTAGTTATTCAAAAATCTAACAAATAAATTGACTTAAGTTTATATAGTATTGAAAATTGTTTTTAATTAAATATAAACTCAAACGTTATATGATTTTTTAAGTATTAAAAGTCTAAAACATGTAAGATAAATTGAATTAATTTTTAATTTTATTTAAAATGTGGTCCTTTTAGCTTTTAGGTTTTCTTCGTACCAATTTCTTAACTTTCAATTTATTCAATATGAACCCTCCATTTTTTAATGTATTTTTCGTTATTTAGCTCTTCAATAATTTTGTTCTACATAATTTTTGGAAATTAATTCTTATTTTTAAAATTCACTTACTTGTAATATTATTTTTAGTTTTCCAAGGAAATATATGTTTATAATTATGTTTAATTTATTCAATATTGATCCCTAGATGTTTTCTTTTGGAAAAAGTTGAAAAGTGTCTTTAGGAAGTCCATTAGATATTATTTAAATATATTTATTAGACTCTATTTACGAGTTAATAATATAAATAAAAATCTTATATTGAAATAGAAATTAATGATGTTAATTTAATCTATCAAATGTTTGTTCTTTTATATGGTGAATTTTAAGTATTGTTATATATTCTATTTAAAATAAAAGAAAATAGAAATGATTAAAATATTAAATGATTCTTAACAAGTTTAATTTTTAAGAGCACACATTAGTTTGAAACTTCATTATAGTTTTCCATTGGTGCATTTGTTTTCCGGAAAGTGGTTTTCGGAAAACCACTTTCCAAACTTTCCTATGGTTGTTTGTCATTAGAAAAATTGGTCAACAGAAAACACTTTCCAGCCAATGAAAACACTTTTCTGTCAAAGAAAAATTTGGCTTGATTTTCAGGAAAGTATTTTCCTTTTATTTTGGGTAGAAAACACTTTCCAGAAGTTGTGAAATTTTTTTTTGAAATATCACATTATTTACTGATTATGTCAAATTTGGTCCTCAAACTTTTGATTGCTATATATTTTGTTTGATTTTTTTTCCAATTTCATCCCTTAAAATTTGATTTTTATATTAACTTTGGTCCTTATTTTTATGATTGTTATTTACTTTTCTCTTATCATTTTTTTAATTGAAATTTTTTATCTATCAAATTTGGTCCTCATTCTTTTGATTGTTACTTATTTTATTTAAAATAATTTATGA
>Ga0325414_1002824_pt1 | contig 17842 bp, 6 predicted proteins | sample PopdelMetagenome_8_FD_206183 | JGI IMG/M metagenome (GOLD analysis project Ga0325414, IMG submission 206183) | Populus deltoides microbial communities from Bellville, Georgia, United States - Leaf-PdKOR-R3 | ecosystem: Host-associated > Plants > Phyllosphere > Phylloplane/Leaf | place: USA... | reverse complement strand
CGCACTTTGAAATCTATCCACTTTTCAGCAGCTTATCACACGTTTCGATCCATTCAAAACAAAGCATTTAACATGCCATAAACTTGTGATAACCGCGTATCTATTTATTATAAGCACGCGTAAAAGCACATAAATACAGTTGAAGGTAATAAAATCTATAACACTGCAAGAAACAACACGACCCAAACCCCAACAGCTTATAATAGAAGGTCAAGAAGAAAGATAAATTTATTTATACCTTGAGCCTATGATCACCACCAACAATCTTGACCCCAAGGATGTGCTCTTCATCATCAAGAAGTTCAAGCCTCTCGGTACTAGTAGTTGCAGGAAGTCCAGATTTAACATTCACCTCCCTAACACTTCCAATCCCAAGCTCTCCATTCATAACGCACCTGCTCACAAATGGCTTATACCTCTGTGGCTGATCAAATCGCCTCACCAGTGACCAAACCTGATCCAAATAAACAAAAAAATATATATATATATTCATCAAACAAAATCAAACCAGATTTTCTATCGATAAGAATCCGTTTATGCACGCAGAGCACACACAACAAGATATCGAAAAGAAATAAAAATAAAGCCCCATTCTTTATATTGGTTTATTAAAAATGAACGAGAAAACAAATAGCAGAGAGAACCCCATTACGAGAAAAGGCAGAAATAAAGCAAAACCAGCCGAAATCGAGTAAAAATTACCAGATTTGACACAGAACAAGGAAGTCAGACACCTTAAAAAAGAAGTCAAACAAATCAACGAGCACAAAATCAACCAATCAACGTCCAAAACAGAGTATCAAAAATAAACTCACAAGGTGAGCAGGAGCTTTGATGTGCTTAACAAGAGCAGAAGTGCACTGGTTCTCCGTAGGCTCGTGTTGATGGTGTCTCCGTATGTATTGAACCTCTGCTGCACTGTACGCATCACCACCGTTCATTCTTTTTATCAGATGATTATCGATATAGTTTGTGTCGTCTATCTCTCTCTCTTTGCCTGAAAAGGAAATATGATCCTTTTAAAGATAAGATTAGAAGGAGGAGACGAGAAGAGGGGTTCGTATTTGGATTTGAAGGAAGGAAGGAAGGATAACCTTTCACTCGCTCGCTCGGTTTGGCTGTTTGTTTTATTTTAGCTTGGCAGGGTGTCAAGAAAGTCCATCAAGCCACCGACAATCTTCTATTTTATATAGTTTTCACTAAAAAGCCCAGCCTAATCTATGGGCCCATCTTACTCCACTAGACAAGATTCCTATATAATAATAATATCTTTTTTAAAAATAATTAAAAAAAAAAAAAACAGAAAGAGAGAGAGAGATTGTGTGCGGTGACAGTCCATTGTTGTTTTGTTCATTGAATATTGATAATGATTTTTTTTGAGGTGGTTAGGTATTTAGCGTGTAGTGTGACCACCACTAGGCCTAATGGGTTTACTTTAAAGTCAAACTATGTGGAGTGGGAGAGATGTTGGGAATTAAATGACGGTTTTGACCATTGAAGGCTTGTCCGATTGGTACTGTGTTGTTGTTGTTTATTAAAAGTTTTTTTTTTAATTTTTATATTAACAGATCAAAATAATAAAAAATACTAAATCGATTATTTTTTTTTAAATGAAACACACGAAAAAAAGGTTATTCTACTTTTAAACACTCATTTTTTTAGATTAAAGTATAATTATAAAAATATATATTTTCTATCCATTCAACATGTGTAATTAAAGTATAAATTTTGTTCGGATGTGTATTAATTTCACCTCTCCCGTTTTAAATTGAAATCAACAATTGAATTTATTTATTTATTTTACTAAAAACTTGGGAAAATCGGATTCAGTTAGAAAAAACGCGACTAACATATGGTAGACCTAATTAATAAGATTGGTAATTGAATCACACATTAAATAAATTATATATATATATATATATATATATATATATATATATATATATATATGCTTGAAGGACTAATATATATGAAGTTTGCCTTAAAAATAGCATGAAAAAAAAAATAACGTTTAATATTATGGTAGCGATCACTCAGAAATACATTAAAATAATATTTTTATTTAATTTTTAAAATTTATTTTTAAAATCAACATATTAAAACAATTTTAAAATATAAAGTAAATCATTTTTTGTTCACAAATAGAATTTGATTTGTGTTTCCAAACGCTATTATTGCTTCTCATGCAAAACAGTCTTCTTTCTCTACTTTCTTTCTTCGTTCTTTCTAATAAATAAATCGTTGGTTTTTATTTCCTCTCATGCTGGTATCATTCTTTCATTCTTATTTTTTAAGGTGAGACTATAATTGAAACATATTCATAGAAGCAATAATAAATAATCACATATATATATATATATAACACCCATACTATCATGTAAATAAAGGGATTCTTTCTTTTTATGATTTTAAATTTGAATCTCGTGGATGCTAATATAATGATCATTGAAAACTTACATGGTTGTTAATTTTAAAGCTTGTGAGATTAATCGAGGTGTGCGTAAGTTAGCCTGGATATTTATATTAATAAAAAAAATTATGCTATGAAAGTTATTAATAAATCCACTTTTATGTGAAAATAAAAATAAAAATAACAGTATTGAATAATTGTTCTGGGAGCCACAACCACTTGCTAATATAAAATAACACAAAAGTGTGGAACTACGCATGCATGCCAGCCTGCTTTCTTTGGGATCGTGGTTTGCATATTGTCAGCAAGTTGCAATAAATATTATTTGGAAGTTGTTATATTTTTTAAAGTATTTTTTTATTTAAAAATATATTAAAATAATATATTTTATATTTTTTAAAAAATTATTTTTGATATAGTAAATTAAAATATTTGAAAAAAAAATATTGATTTAAAAAAAATCAATATTTTTAAAAAATATTTTAAAACATAATAAAAAATATAGCTATCGCAATAATGGGGACATTCAACAACCCCACTACCATTCTCTCTTCCTTGGCAAGAAGCCAAATCTTTACCGTAGTTCAAAGACTGGATAAAAGGTGAAGAAAATATCACATCAACACATGAAAGTTGTACTACATGAAAGTTGTACTTCTTAGCCTGAGTATAATTTAATTAATTAGGTTTAAATATATTTTTTAAAAATTATTAGTTAAAGTTTTATAAAATTTAAGATTATTAAAAGTTTATATAATTATTAATTTTAGGATCTAAAAAAATTAATTGATATATACACAAGTTGATTTAAATATTCATATTAATAAAATAAAATAAAAACTGTAATTCTTCGTATGGTTATTATGTATTTGCTGATTTCAATTCAATTACTGGACCGTCAGGTTTGATAGGGCATTTCCTAGAATGCCCTGGCTTTTTTATAGCTAAAAACAATTGATGCGTATCTATGCAGGTGGGATCCGGTGAACATCGTCCAACCGTATGATCAGTCATTCTGATGGCAAGATTTGTAATGTTTTTTTTTTTTAATGCTATTATTCAATGTTTTTTTTAATTATTTAAAAAAATATTTTTTATTTTAAAATATATTAAAATAATATTTTTTTATTTTTTAAAAAATTATTTTTAATATTAATATATCAAAACAATATAAAAATACTAAAAAAAACTTTCAAAAACAAAGTTAAACTGAAATACCGGACCTAAAAAAAAAACCAAAAACTTTTGTCAGCACCAAATGTATTATAGACGGAAGCATGTGGGAATAACGAAGAAGAAATTTTTAAAAAAATAAAACAAATTACATAAATGAGAAGAAAACAAAAAACAAATTTTCTAACGTGTTCGACTGTAGATACCGATCAAGAAATATAACTAAATAAAAAATATATTCCAACTTCCAAAATGTTTTAGGACATGTTTGAAATTATGGTAATAATTTTGATTTAAAATATTTTTCGTTTAGAAATATTTTAAAATGATATTTTTTTATTTTAAAAAAATTATTTTTAAAATTAATATATCAAAATAATTTGAAAACATAAAAAAAATAATTTTTATTAAAAAAATTAAATTTTAAAAGAACACGGTTTCAACGACGTTCCGAAACACGCCCTTACCCCACTATTTATATGAATTAGTTAATATGAATTCTATCTTTCAATTCTGATCAGCTACACCAAAAATTGTTTAAATATGTATAATTTTTCCAAATTAATAACAATATTATTTTTATTTTTTAATAATTAACTGAACATACCTTGTATCTCAAATTAAACTTAGTCTTCGATCAGGATAGATTTTACATGTTAACGTATCATTAATATCTTCGTATTTGAGTAAGGTATACTCATCGCGAGCTGGAAGAACTTAAAGCATAAAGGTCTAAAAGATCTGTTCAAGGAAAAAAAGAAAAAAAAAAGGTGTAAAAGATAAGAGGCATGGTGGCCGGTTTGCAAGTAAAGTGATCGTCGGTTAAGTTCAACCTTCATGCCAAGTTCATTGTGCTCCCCAACATTACCATAAAAAGGAATTCCACGTTGCTACAGGCAGCGTAAGTAAATCTCTTCTTCTTCTTTTTTTCAATATTATAATTAAAAATGGATAAAAGAAAAATTTGTTAGAGACTCAGCGTCACCTCGCAAACTGATTGAGACAGTTCTAATGTCATCACTCATTACAAAAGGCTGCATACAACATTAAAAAAGATCATTTGCATAATTAGAGTAACAACTCGAAAAGCAAATTAAACAATATATCATAAAGTGAACATCATATGTTTTTAAAATCAGTAAAAAATCTTATAGAAAGCAAATAAAAAAATAATAGAGTCCAATTTCCAATAAAATAAATACTTAATGATGAAAATAAAAAAAGGAGGGAGGGGAGGGGAGGGGGGAGTAAACCCAGACGAATAACTTAAACATGTGTTACTTTTTCAAACTTATTACCCGTGAAATTCTATACCTAAACTCAATAATGAAGCTTAATTCTCAACCAATTTAATATTGAAGGATGAAACCACAAAAAAATAAATTTATAAAAGTTGTCAAAGAAAAAAATTAGCAATAAAAGAATGATGATCAAATCTTAAAAAAAATAAAGAATGATGAAATTATAAGAAAAAATAATTTTAAAAATTATCTCATATAAAAACAAATAGCAATAAAAAAATAAGGACCAAATATGACCCAAAAAAAATTAAATGACGATAAAATTGAAAAAAATCAATTTTACAAATTATTTCAAATAAAATAAATGGTAATAAAAAGAATATGGGTCAAATATGAAAGAAAAACAAATTGAAGGAATGTTTGAAAATTTGAAGGGCTAAGCATGGAAATCGGGAAGAATGTGGAAAAAGATGGAAAAACAGAAAAGAAAAGTCATCGATGTCAAACAAGAGGTGCATTAGCCACACACGCTACTCAAGGATAGAGGATCTACTGAGACGATTCTAACATCGCCCCAAAAACTATTATTTGGTTGTCGAGCACCCGTTTATGAGCCACCTAAATGGCGCGATAACAACCCACACTTTGATGTCTGCAATTCACTTTTTTTAAAATAATATTATATTTATTAAATTACCAAATTATCCCTCATTTAATATGAACATAACCAAAAAAAACAGGCAAAAAATTAAAACAAAAAAACAAAATTGTACACTAATTAAAGAAATTTTGATTTGAATGACAATTTATTCATTTTAATGTGTTTAAAAAGTGAAAATATATATTTTTAAAAAAACTATAGACGTCAGTTTAATTTTTTTTACTTTTAAGAATAATTTAATTATTTCAGTGTGCTTTAAAAAATTAAAAAACTTATTTGTCATCTATTAAACCTGATGATAACTAATAGATCATTTTGAAAACATTGTGTTACAGCTCGTTCATTGATTTTTTTAGAATAGCTAAATGGTCATTATTATATTGTTCCAATCAATAACACAATATGTCTTGGCTTATAATGAAAGATGGAGCCCTATTAGTTTTTTTATTAATCCTAGAAGAATTTATTTTTTGAATGTATTAATCTAGAATGTGTTTTTAAATTTGTACGAATAATATATTTAATCTAAATAGTATATTTAATTTTGATTGATACTAAAAGTAATTCATATACTTTTAATTATTGAAAAAAGAAAAAAAACTAAATAGATGATGGTGGTGGGATTCAGATCTCGTGAGGGTTTAAGAAGAGCAATTTTGATATTCTATCAGGAAATTATATGCAAGTTTTACAGATTATGCAAGTCAAGCTATGAATGTTACAGGAAATTATGATGAAAATAAATTGAGGGAAGGAATGAAACTATTATAAAAATAAAAAAAATTACTCCGACCCTCATTTAGTTTAGTAATTTTTTATATCCTAAAATTTATAAGTTGATAATCTTTTTTTTTTTTTGGATTCGAGGAGACCTCACCCTCAGGAAAGCGCACTTTGTGGGCCCAGGTGAGGAAGTAAAACCCCGGCTGTCCCAGGCTCTTACAAGAGGTGCACGCCCTGACTCGAACTCGAGACCTGCTGTGCAGATCTCAAACCCTTTGCCATCACGCTACGCCCCTTGGGGGTTGATAATCCTTTATACCTCATTCATACATGTAAAAAATTAACAAAAAATTAAATTATTTATAAAATTATCATTATATTTTATTTAATGATTTAAAACTTAAAATAACAAAAACGAGATGACGTGCCTGTGTATGAAACAAATATACTTGATAATGTTATAATTACGGATCAGTGTTAGATAAGTAATAGAAACTAAAGGTATGATGGAGCTAATATTCCATTACGGAAAAAAAAGTTGTGTTGGTAATAAAAAAAACTTAGAGACTAAATATAATGATTTGTAGCAATCCATAGTGTTTTGTGAGGAAAGATACAATGTTTTTCCCGCATGATTTAGCTTTTTGCTGCATAATTTAGCTTTTATGTTAATAAAAAAAATTACAAAGTTAAATTCTCTATCAGCTTAATATTAAAAAAAAAATCAACAAAGATAATTTTGGAAAAAAAAAGCCGTGAGGAGAAACACTGTAGCAATCCACAATGTTTTGTGAGGAAAGCTACAGTACTTTCCCTATATGATTTAGCTTTATTGTACAACGATAATTTTAGAAAAAATTATAATAATAATAATAATAATAAAAACAAGTGGGGGAACACTACAGCAATTTACAGTGTTTTAAAGAAAAAACATTATAAAGCTAAATTTTCAACTAGCTCAATATTAAAAAAATAAAATTAACAAAGACAATTTTGAAAAAAAAAACATGTGGGGAGACACTATAGCAATCCATAGTGTTTTGTGAGGAAAGCTACAGTGCTTTCCCCACATGATTTAGGTTTATTGTAATTGTAATTCTCAATCAACTCAATATTAAAAAAACAAAATTGACAAAGACAATTTTGAAAAAATTCATAACAAAAAAAAACATGTAAGGAAACACTATAACAATCCACAATATTTTAAAGAAAAAAAATTACAAAGTTAAATTCTAACAAACTTAATATTAAAAAAAATAAAATCAACAAAGATAATTTTGGAAAAAATCATACAAATAAGAAAACATAAAAAAAACCATGTGGAAGAACACTGTAGCAATCCTCAAAGTTTAAAAGAAAAAAATTATAAAGCTAAATTTTCAACCAGCTCTAAAATCAACAAATACAGTTTAAAAAAAATCATAAAAAACAAAAAAAAACTATGTGGGGAAACACTGTAGCAATCCACAGTGTTTTGCGAGAAAAACTACAACTGTAATTCTCAACTAGCTCAATATTAAAAAAATAAAATCGACAAATAATTTTGAAAAATATTATAACAAAAAAAACTATATGGAAAAACACTGTAGCAATCCACCGTATTTTAAAGAAAAAATATTACAAAACTAAATTTTTAAAAGAAAAAAAACAAAAAAAAATGAAAAAACAAAAAAAAAGGAAAGCATTGTAGCAATCCACATTAAAATATGAGAAAAGCTATAGTGTTTTCCCCACATGTTTTAGGTATGATAAAAAAAAAAACTATGTGGAGAAACCCTGTAGTAATTCACAGTGTTTTAAAGAAAAAGAATTACAAAGCTAAATTTTTAACCAACTCAATATTAAAAAAATAAAATTAACAAATATAATTAAAAAAAACCAAAAAAACAAAAACAATAACAATTCACAATAAAATATATATAAAAAAACTAAATATGCTATCTTGTTAAACACTTTATCTTGTTTGAACAAATTTTTTATGTTCTAAAATTTGAAACCTAAACACCATAACAACCCACTGTAACTTTTTTATTCTGGAGTTAAAAAAAAAAAGTGTTTGAGAGTGGTGTAATAATTATTTTTTAAAGTATTTTTTATTTAAAAATATATTAAAAAAATTATATTTTTTATTTTTTTAAATTTTTTTTTGATACCAGCACTTCAAAACATAAAAAAATTAATTTTAAATAAAAAAATGAATTTTAACAAATTTCTGTTTTGACCACATTTTAAGAGCGAACTTGGTGACACTATTCACCCTCTAATATCACCAGGTTTTAAAGAATTGATCTCAAGTTTATTATAGATGATGCAGAATTCATGATTAGTTTTTTTAAAAAAAAAAGAAGAAAAAGAAGAAGAAGAAGAAAAGGGTATGCAGTATTCTTTTGTTCTTGCGAGCTAAAAAATGGAAGGATTATCTGGGAAACTCTGTTTAATAGCGAATTTAAAAAGGTCCTCCCTAGCTATCAACCGAACTATATCAAGCCAATTCCCATCATTTTGCAATATATTTATTAAATCCATTGATGTGTCACAAGTAAAACTAGTAAAAACACAATCAAAATCATATCACCCACGCAATTTTACCCACGCCATCAATCTCTCCGATCTCACCATCAATTTCTCCTCTCATCATGACTCCAGATTTCACCTGCATGATTTCATAACTTGACCACAAAAAGGGAGGTTGTTAAATACCGTGTTGCTTTTCTTTGCTGGTTTGCTTTGGCAGGTAGATTAGGTTATGATTTTGGTGAGATTTTGTGTTCCTTGAGAGGGCAGATTTGTTTTTTACCATGTTTTAATTAAGTATTGAATTGATTAAGAGATATAAACTATAATTCCTCAGAAAAATTTCATATTTTAAAATTAAATTTCACTTCCCTTCAAATTAAATAGGTTATTCATTTTTTTAATAATGTATTCATAAATATTATTTCTCTTAGTTTCTTATTCATAGATGTTTATATATTCATGAATCATGTTAATTTACATAAATAATACAACAAATATGCGAATGATAAGTGTTTTAGAGGTAATTATATGAAATAATAGCCTCTAATTATGAGTTGTTACACTATTAGATATGCAATAATATGGATATGTGGGCTAGATTTTGACATAAACATGCCTTAACATCATTCCATGAGATCCATGATGGTAAGGAAGTCATGTTAACATTAAATATCAAGTATCAATAATATAAAAAGTCGGTATGCACAAGTAAACCTAGCAATTAGGTTCGAGCATGGGCTTCTCTAGCATAACCACGATGCACTATGGTGGAGTTGGGTTCAAATGTGCCTATCCCGAACCGAACTCGAGTGGTGGCAGAATGAGTCATTTTAGCTCAAGGTTTGACCTTCAAGGCCAACCCAAGATAAAAAAAAAAATACTTCTTGACTTTTCACAAACTTCTTAGTAGACAAAATACTTCTTTGCCTCAAAGATTAAAAAATTAATGGCATGCTGGACAAGGGTTTTTTCAGTTTTTTATTGTCCATATCCAATGCAAATACGAATTTAACCTTGGATGAGACAAAAAAAAAAGAGAGAGAGAGGGTATATTTATATTTTCACACAAGTATTTTGTATAATTAAAATGTTCAGGAGGGTGTTTTGGTATTTTCACATTAACTTTTGAATATTTAAACCAGAAAACTACGGTCGCGCGTTGAACACACATTAGTGTGTGGGTGGCATCCGGCTTGGTGGTCAAATCTGGCATTTTGTCATCTCCTTGTATGCTCAACCGTGTTCTCTTCCACAAGGAGTGGTGCGTGGCGGAGGATGGTGATTGAATTGTCACCGACTATCATTTTTGTTTTTTCCTTTTTTTCTCTCTCCTGACAATCAAGTATATAATTATCTTTTTTGTTTTTTCTGTGTCAATTCCAATCCTTATTCTTTTCATTTCTTATTTTGTTTTTATTATTTTTATAGAAGCTTTTTTGTTTTACAATTTAGTCCTTGAATTACACTTACTCATATGTTTTATTTTTAGTTTCAATCTTTATGCCTTTTATAGTTTCAGTCCTCATTTTTTTAATTTCTAATTTCGTTCTTACACCTTTTATAGTTTCAGTCCTCATTCTTTTAATTTCTTATTTCATTCTTATTCCTTTTAAATAAGTTTTTTATTTTTCAATTTAGTCTTTCAATTACAATTTATTATTTTTTTTTAATTTCAGTCCTCATTCTTTTAATTTCTTATTTTCTTCTTATTCCTTTTATAGAGGTTTTTTTTGTTCAATCTAGTCCTTCAACTACAATTTCTTAAAGGTTTTTTTTCTTTTTGTTTCTTATTTTTTAAAATTTTAATTATCTTTCCTTTACCCTTTTGTTGAAGTTTTTTTTTTCTATCAATTTCATCGTTCGATCAAAGTTTTTTTTGTTATTTTTTCCAATTTAACCCTTATTCTTTTGATTTGTTTTTCCTTTTAATAAAGTTATTTTTTAATTCAATTTAACCCTCCAACTAAAATTTTTTATAAGCCCTCTAATTAATGTTTTTCTTTCACCCTTGATTTTCTTAGATCCTTTTATGTAATTGATTTTTTTTTTCTGATTTCATCTTTCGACATTTGATTTGTCGAGGATTTGGGTTTGTGTGATTCTATTGTTCTACATTAGTTTTTTTTTTAATATTGATTTTGTGATTATCTTCAATTTCTTTTCTATGGGTTTATTATGATCCTATGAACTAGGTTACGAGTTTTGCATGCCATTTTTTGATATAAGTTTTATTATATTTTTTTTTTGTGTTTTGTTTTTCAAGATATTATTTAATTCACTTGTAATTTTTTTTGGGATTTATACAAATAAACTTTATTTCTCAAAATAAAAAACCTTTCATTTTTAAATAATATCGCTAATGTGTTAGGTCTTGCATCATTTTTTTTAGGTTGTGAATTTATTCATTCAGTTTCATTTGTGTTTTATCTCTTAGGTCATGAGTTTTTTAGGATGTGAATTTATCTTTTATTGAATTAAATAAACAAGTTTAGTAAATACAATCGGGTGAATGTCTCATTTTGTTTGATTGAATATCTTGATTTATATTCATCTTTTATTTTTATTTTCAATTTCTCTCTTGGTTATTATTAACAATTTTTTTTCCTTTATTTACATAAATGATTATCAATTTATATAATTACATGTTTGAATTGGCTTTTCAATTTACACTTTAAGTTTTTTCATGTACGAAAACATATTAAAACAGCCTACATATCTAATATTTTTTTGAAAAAGAAATTAAATCCACGAGAAGCTATGGTCAAATGGCTAGTGCTGGACATATCATGTGTGTGTATTTTGCCAAAGATCAAATATCATTGATAGGAAAAAAAAAAAAATTGAATGACTTCTAATCTAGAAGTGAATCCAGCCAGTAAAAGAAGATTAGAAGGATTTTCTATTAATTCTCTAATAGAAAGGATTTTAATACCATTATATGGAAGTCCCAAGCACACATAAAAGAATTTTACGAAATAAAAATAAATAATAAACTAAGATCTATAGTACATATTTCTCAAAATGGAAGAAACTATAATACAAAAATAAGGGGCAGGGCGCACTCTATTCTCTTCAACAACTCCCTATCAGTTTTTGCACTGTGAAAAATCAAAGTATGGAGTGCAATACTAGAAGTCAAAACCCAGAAAGGTGAAACGCAAGTAACAGTGCTGCCACCAACGAAATAATTGACATGAGCTAGCGAGAATGGAGAAAAGAAACGCTGCTGGCAGAGAGAAAGATCAGATGGTGGGATAAGCAACTGTGAAATGAAAATAACATCTCCCCACCTTTATCATTCTCCAACGAGAATCTAACCTCTATCATCCACACACAGCATATGAAGATAGCTTTCATGGAATAATTATCCAGACAATAAGCTCCTGAGCAAATTGAAATACGGCACGCAGATGAGATTTTCTTGGATAGCTTTGGTCGTGCCTACCCAAAACTCGCCAGGCTTGCTAGGGATACGCTCCTAATCATGTTCATCCATGTGTGGATTGTAGAACCTTGTCTGTGGCATGCATGGAAAGCTAGAAAAGGAAAAACAGCTAATTAATTTCAGTTCATATATACTTCATAGGATACATTGCCTTCTTCTAAAAAAAGAGATGAACAGAACAGAACCCGTTTGAGGAGGTGATCAGTTGTAAAAGCTCATCTTCTGCGTCCAGAACCATAAAGCTCATTTATTGCAATATCAAGATCTTGGACCAGTACTGATCCTGGCACTTAGGAAAGGGACCATTTATGAACGGGTTTAACGCTCTTTTTCAGGATTCTATTTTTCTAAAAATAAAAAAAACTTCAAATTAATATATATTTCTAGTGTTTTTTAATTTTGTTTTGATGTGATATATCAAAAATAAAAAAAATATGAAAAACAAATTATTTTTAATAGTAATTGCGTTCCATCAGTATTTATAAAAAGTTTAAATTTTTTTCATTTTAAATTATTTTTTTATATCTTTAAATCATTTTAATATTAGAAATATTATTTTAATATACCTTTAAATAAAAATACCTTAAAAAATAATTATTGTCATACGCATAAACATCTTCTTAATAAAAATATCATAATAATGAAAACAAATAAAGTCAAGGGGCAACATCGGAGCTGGCTGAGAATTGTGAAAGGGATCATGCATGGATAAGACCGTGCTTTAAAAAGTCATCTACTCAAAAGTCAAAAGGGTTAAGAGAAGGCATAATGCACGGAAATAAGGGATTTAAACAGATTGGCTGACCAAGTGATTATAGCAAACTTTTTAGGTGTAAAATTCTCTGCTCGGTAGTTGACTTCACAATTGTCGTTGAGGAAATTTCACACTTTGGCAAGGATGAAATTAAAAATTTTTATTATTATTAACACGCAATTCGGATCAGCTTGCACGCAGCTCGACTAATCTCATAGGCTTTGAAGTTAACAACTATGTAAGCCTCCAATGGCTATCATATTAACAACTATATGACTCAAACTTGAAACCACAGGAAGAGCAAACTTCTTAATTTCAAACTCTTACAACTAAATCATTTACTAGATGATTCAGATTTTTCATTTATTATGCCAAAAATCAGTTTTATTATGTTTTTTTTGGGCCTTGGCCCTTCTTGAAAAAAATGACAGAAAGAAAAAGAAATGTTTCCTTGTCCTCTTTTAAATTGCTTTTTTATTGAAAAAAAAATTTATATTAATATATGAAACACAATATAAAACTCTGAAAAAAATATTAATTTAATATATTTTATATTGAATTTATTTTTAAAATATATTTTTAAAACATACTTAAACAACACATGTTAAAACAAAATACCAAATAACTTATAGAGGATATAATGATTCTCTGAGCTCTCTTTAAAGAACAAAAATAAAAGAACATTACTACATTAGGGAGAGGGAAAAAAGAAGAAGGGGAAAGCTTATGGATGTTCATGTGTTAGATGTTATTTTTTAAAAATTAAATTTATTTGAAAATGTATTAAAATAATAGTTTTTAAAATTTATTTTTAACTCTTAAAAAAAATGATAAAAAAATATAAAAAAATTATTTAAAATTAAAAAATTTAAATTTTTTTAAAAACACGATTGAATTTCGATGCAAAACATAAACTTAGTGAAAAGTGGACTCCTTCTTAGCCCCTAAAGATTCAGCGACATTCCACCTTAGCTTGAGCAGATTGTAATTTTCTATTACCAAACGGGCCATCGAATGGATAATAGAAAGGCTATCTTTTTGTCCCTTTTCCTTCCAACTTTTCATCATTTTTCCTCTTCTCTTCTCCCAAATCCCTTTGCATGTGATATAGTTGCTACCCAGAAAAATGGTGTAACAATATATATATATATATATATATATATATATATATATATATATATTATGGTGTTTTATCCAATTTTTTTATAAGGAATTATATTAAGAATATAATAAGCAGAATACAAATCTTCGGCCCTATAAATTATTAGACAAACTAGAATTAATTAACATTATATTAATTATATCCATTAAAGTTTTTTTTCCTCTCCGTTGTCCCATTAAACTGTGGTGAATAAGAAGGGTATTACTTGATGTATAATACCATGCAATTCTAAAAAATAATTTATTTCATTAAAAGAGCACTCACCACCTCTATCATATAGTAAAAATTTTTACTCTTGCTTTAAAAATTTTAAACTTATCAAACAATTCACTTTTATAGTTAGTAAAATAAACATCTTGAAAAGCTATCAATAAAATTTATAAAATATCTTTTATCACCACACGTCAGGGTATTATTACTATTACTATGACAATAATTCCAATAAACTTGTTTTCTTTTCTACACCATTAAAAGCCTTTCTAGGTTATTTAGTTTGTACATAAATTTTTTATATATATTTTTTATTAATATGCGATTTAAAAATTAAATTTAAATGCATCATTCTTCTTTCAACAGTGTTAAAGTTAACATATCTAAGCCTACCATGGCATAAATCACAAAATTCAACATTAGCAACAGGTGAAGATGGAAAAAGCAATGCGGTATTAAAAGAAAGTATAATACTTAATTTATAAAAATCATTCAACAAATAACATTTTCCAACATAAAATCCAAATCTACTAGTAATTATTTTAATTAGATCATAAAATCCAACAAAGATGCAGTAACTAAACTTTTTCTAACATTAAAAACATGAAAATTCAAAGTAAGAATTTTTCCAGAACAAATCCAATTAAAAACATGAAAAACTTCATTCATTCAAAGTAAGAATTCCAAATAAAAGACAGCGAGCCCATTAAAGCTTCTGAGAAGCAGGGTCCATGTTTAGCAATAAAGGAAATTATAACTTATGCGTACGTCACTTGGAAATCAAAGAAGACGCAGTGATACCATTATAGTAGTGTTGGAAATTTGTTTAAAATAATATTGTTTAAAAATTTAATTTTATTTATTTAAAATTATTTTTTTAAATAAAAAAAATATTATTTTAATATATTTTCTGACAAAAAAATGCTTTAAACTACCATCGCTACCACATTCTCAAATATCATCTAAAAATATATATAACCAAGGCTTACACCACATGGCCAAAAGCACACACCAAGAAAAACAAATTTCATAAGAGATTAAAATCTCCTTGATATGTTGAGCTTATAACATCAAAGTGTGGATCAAGATAAGGTACTCCCATACTTCAATTTTCATTCATTAATTATATTTCATTTGTTGTTGTCAACAAATAAAATTTTGACCAAAAAATTTTCTAGATTTGATAAATAATGAGTCTACGATGTACATAATAACAATTAAGCAAATAAAATTTAGAAAAATAAGGAAAATAACCTATTTTTCTTTAATATTGTTAGGAAAGTTAAAGATATTTGAAAGAATTAGGCAAATAAATACAGCCAAGATTTTTGTTTTCTTTTTTAATATTAAATTAACAACTAAAATTAATAATAAAAATAATAAATAAAAGTAAATAAAAAAAAAAGTAAGAGTTTAGAAGAAACCTGAGATTGTGATACACAATAACGTTATCTAGAAAACACCTTCTCTGCACAAGTTCGTTAGAATTTCTTGATGCATCAAAAACTACTTAAACCTTTAAATCATCCTTTTACTCACATAAGTTTTAATAATGAAAATATTATATATTACAACCCTAGACACATTTTATTTATTTATATATATATATAATACATTAATTTAATTATAAAAATCAGCCCATTAATTATATTAATTACATTAACCATTTAAGTTTTATACACCGTCATTAAATCTTAAACAATCAATAAAAATTACTAATTATAAAAAACACTATCATTCATTATAATTCTAAATCAATATTCCAACAATACTTACCCAAGATTCTCACCATCTTCTCTTCACTGCACCAAGCAAGAGATGCTAGAAAGTGTTGTCACGCTTGGGACCTTCCCTGTTGGAGCGCTGGCAAACCTTTGTCACGCGTTGGGGTTTCCGTTAACCTGAGGGGAAGAATCTTGGCAAAATGACAGGAAAGATGGGCCTTACTGTGTAAAAGCCAGACGAAGTGGATTGGACATAAGCAGCAGCTAGCAGGTGCACGTGTCTCCCATTCCACCAGGCTGGTGATGCAATGTGGAGGTTGCCGGCGCTGGGTGCCTCATGCAACCCTACATTTGGCTCCAAGGGCAGTTTCTCTAATAACTCAGCACTCAACAGCCTCGTTTTGTTATGACAACAATGTCCCTCGCCTTGGAATTTTTCTCCGCCAGCTTCTCTTCTGAAAAAGACCCATTCCCCCATGGCTACCATGCAAAAAATGTGAAGTATTATGCTATGCTTCGCATTTTGTATCGATTACATGCTGTGTTGAAATAATATTTTATTGCTATTCTTCGAGTTTAGTATAATGATTTTTTTTTAATTATTTTAGATTAATGGAAGATTTATTGATTGGAGATTAACTTAAATCTCAATTTCTTTTAATTGTTAGAGCATTCTAAATACCACACTGATAATTACTTATTTCTTTCTTGACATAATTAAATTGAAGAGCATATATATTCAAATATCATGAATGAGTTTAATTTATTTTATTTAAGATGTGTCAAATAATTATATTAATTAAATTAATGAGAATATTTAGATGATTAACCGGAAAATGTAAGCACTCATTTATTTTTTAATGAATGAGACATAATTTCATTTTTATGAACATCACTAGCAATTAAAACTAATATCTTGCTGATAAATCGTAATGGAGGCAATTCGTCATCGCACACTGTCAGGACCTTGCAAGGCAATACAGAAAAATAGAAGGGGCATTGTTGAGTACTCATGTTTTAAAGGTAGATGGTGATTGAGAGTGTGTTAATGGTTATTTTTAAAGTATTTTTTGTTTAAAAATGTATTAAAATAATATTTATTTTTATTTTTTAAAAATTATTTTTGATATCAGCACATCAAAATCGTTAGAGAATATTATAAATCATATTCTGGGACATCACTTAACAGTTTAAGCTATTGGGTTGATATGGTTCTTTGACATGGTATTAGAGTCTTGATGACCAAGCGGTCACGAGTTCGAATCTCATCATCCCTATTTATTTGATAAAAATTAAGCACAAGGTAAAGTGAGTCTGTGCAAGTTTCAAGCCCAAAAGGCTTTCACTTGAGAGGGTATGTTAGAGAATATTATAAATCATATTCTGGGACCTCACCTAACAGTTTAAGCTATTGGGTTGAGATGATTTTTTGACAAAGATAACCTGAAAACGTTAAAAAATATTAATTTGAAGTAAATAAAAATTTAAAAAATTTCAATTTTTTTTAAAAACACAAAAACAAACATATTAATTTAAAATAAATAAAAATTAAAAATTTTTAATTTTTTAAAAAACACAAAAACAAACAGTACCGAAAACCATCTACACAATCACACGTGAAAGTATTCTCTCTTAGGGGATTCTTTGACCGATTCCACCTCCAATCTTTTATATATATATATATATATATATATATATATGCACGAACATTCCCATCGATCTGTGGCAAAAACAGAATCCCATTTCGAGAGAGAGTAGAGAACGATTCAAACAAACATTTTTTGTATACATATTCCGAAAACAAGTGAACAAATAGAGGCTT
>Ga0325414_1002823_pt1 | contig 17842 bp, 4 predicted proteins | sample PopdelMetagenome_8_FD_206183 | JGI IMG/M metagenome (GOLD analysis project Ga0325414, IMG submission 206183) | Populus deltoides microbial communities from Bellville, Georgia, United States - Leaf-PdKOR-R3 | ecosystem: Host-associated > Plants > Phyllosphere > Phylloplane/Leaf | place: USA... | reverse complement strand
GGTATTTGGACATACCCAACCTTCCCATACCATATCAACCTTAGCCCAATCACATAACAACTAATTTACCATAATCAAAATCAACCTAAATCTATAAACCAACATCATTTAATATATTTATATAATTTCAACCTAAAGTTTGGAATTACCTAAATTTTTTCCACCCATTACTTGGAAAGCCATGGTTGGCCTTAAACATAATTACTTTAACCATACACAATTAAACTCACCATTTCTCTGCCATTGATTTTACGTTCAAGCATATCATTTTTATTTCCACATTTCCACCCAACCAAATACAGTAAAACACTAAATCTAATACAATTTAGTAGATTTCTATATTTCCATCAATATAACAACAAAAACTCAACTTTTATAAACCCACATTACATCATTAAAAACTAATTTTAAGCTTTCCAGTATCATTGAAACATCAAAATCAACACAATTAATCAAATTTCCCAAAACCCTCGCCCATAGTCATCCTCTTCAGGGGTTTAATTTCAATATTTGATTTCAATTTCTTTTCATTTACTTCCTATTACACTATTTTCCACACCAACACAACCAAAGGGTCAGTCAACTACAATTTCTATATAAATTACACGAACTATAGAATTTGAAATTTGGGGACCCTAACAAAATCAATAAACAATTGAACTAAATTGAAAGTAAGTTTCTTAACTTAACTTATTTGACTCAAATTAGTAAGTTATTGGTGAAGGAAACCAAGAATCTTCCTTTCTTTCACTTTACAAGCTTTCTCCTAACAACACTAAATCCTCCAGCTTCTCTCTATGTTTTCTAGCTAAAATTGTTCTATTAAGTAGTAATCACATGAATTTACTAACTATTCATCTCATTTGAATTTAACTCATTCCCCTTCCAGTAATGGTGCCTTTGGATTCTTAAAGAGGAGAAGAAGATAACTTATTTATCTAATTACAAAAATTTCATTAGTTTAATTATTGGTACGTGTATCCTTATATAGCCCCGACCGTTTCTATTTTTCACATTCAGATTTAAATTGTTTTGTTTGAGGTTTTTCGCTAATTTACCTAGAACCTTTCTACTTCCCATAATAAAATCTATTACTTGTTGAATGTCACGTATAAAACGGTAAGGAATTATGGACCTTTGGGAGGAAAAACATCTTGAAACTCTTTCAAAACCGCATATACTTCTTCAAGTGTTTTCTAAAACTTTCATAGCCACTAAAGCAAATACAAAAAACTCTTGATGGACCTCATTCTCAAAATCATTTAGGCTTATAATATTGATAACGGAATTTATTGCATACATATTTTCAATTATTCTTGCTTTATTTTGAAGTATTTCGTGTGTGTCGCACAAGTTAACCAGGATTTTAAATGTCTTTTTAAACTATTAACCTTGTGAGAAATCAACGTGTTTTCAAATACTAAATTAGTGGAGTAGGCCAAATGTAGAATTAAAGCTAAGCATTGATTGGTTTTTAGGTTATAACAGGAGTTATACAACTTCGTTTCGGGAGTTCTTCACCATTCTAAAAATCTGAGACATAGACCTACACTTCATATGAAGAGCATAGAACTCAGTTTTTTCTGTTTTGAAGCCCAAAAAGCGAGTCGAAAGACAAAGTCCGAATCAAACCCGAACTTCCTGCAATTTAGACACTGTCTTGGGTTTTGGCCCATATCTAGAGTTCAAGAGGTCCAAAAATTTCAAGATCAGTTTCTTTTGAAAGCAAATTTGGTTTTCTACAATTTCTTCATAAATAAAAAAGTCTTAATTTGCACGTTTTCGGCCCCAAATCTAGACCACAATATCATGATAGGAAAGAATTCGAAACAGAAAAGGAAACCAACTTTCTTTCCATTAGAGGAAAAAGCCAAAGTATAGAAACCTCTTTAGGAAGCAACTTGGTGTACTTTTGGAGACCCTAAATACACCACAAAAAAGAGGGGCCAGCATCAAGAAGGGAGGAGAACAGAGAAGTGTAGTTAGTAGCAAATTGGAAGACGTTTAGCGACTCTACTATCAATCTCCACTCTTGAGTGATATTCATTGTATTAAGTTTGTTTCTATTTAATTTAGCTATGGAATAGTCTCTTATTTTGGGATTTTTTTATATAACCTAGTTATAAATATGTGAACAATTTCTTTGATTGAATTAATTCACTAGTTGTTGAGTGTTTCATTCTATATTTAATGTTTGTGCATGTTTGGCCAATGTTTGCATGATTTGGGATTCAATTTAAGATTGAGAAGTGATAATTATTGCAGTCATTGTTTGAAATACCCTAAGGCATCTATAGGATAAAGATATCTTTGAAATTTGTGTAATTTTTAAAGGTTTTATAGTACTTAATACATTTTGACAAGTTCAGAATTTTCATAAATATGTATGAAGTTTGCTTGTTGAAATATTTCATCGATGCTCAAGAGAGTTTGGTGATTACATTAGTAAAACTTGATTATCAACAATAAAAATAAATAAATTAAATTGAGAAAATTCACATAGAAATAGTTACGGTGAGCTAGAAATCCTAGGATTCATTAAAATTGAATTTAATACTACTTAATTAATTGGTTATTTGCTTGTAATTATTATTTTTTGTTTAGTAAACTATCTCATTCAATTTTTCAAATAGATCACAATTTAAGAGATTTTGGTAATTATTAGTAATTTTTGCAAATCCTCGTGGGATAATACACTACTCATTATTTTATTACTTATCACGATTTATACACTTACAACTTGCGATTTTCACCAACAAATATTAAGTCTTTTTCCTTTCACATGCTTTTTTTTTTCCACCATTGTCATTAAGCCTTAGTGGTAATCCGACGAACTAGATCTTTCTACCCTTAAAAGTGAAAGAGTAAGAAATTGACATACCAAAAATGATGACGTCCATATCACAGAGACATTGTATAATTAACATATCCTACATTTATTAGAGTCACATCACACTAGATCTTGTCATGGTAGCTTGAGAAATTAATAGGGAAAATACATATCTCCTTGATTGCTATGAAGGTGTTATTAACCTATAATACAATATATGTCTTGGGGTGGTGAATGAATTTTAAGCCTAAGCAAATCATAATACTAAAAATAACATTGATACAACTATCGTTATCTATAATGATCTTTCAAATCCCCACACTTAATTAACGCAAGTATGAAAAATAGTAGTTCTTTTCAGTTTAAAAGATTGATTTGCTAGTAGATTATTGTTGGGTTTGTACTCCCTTGTCTTTTAATGCTGCCTAGCAAGTGAAAAAAGAGGCCTGAAAGGAATTCCTTTTGCAGATCTTAGTAGTGATTTGAATGTGTGGAAATGTTTTTGTATTGGGTTTCTTGATGATGGTGAGCTGTTAAGTTTAATGTGGATTTTACAGATTGACTATGTGATGTTAATACTAAAGTTGTAACAAAAATTAGAAAAAAAAAATTAGAATTATAAAGAGGGATTTAAGAGAGCTTGAACAAAAGGGTTTAAAAACAGTTTGTAACGAAAAGAAAAACAGAGGGGGAAATTAATAGAGGATTTAAATAAGGGATTTAAGGCTATTTTTTAAGGGTAGTGTTTGAAGGGATTTGAATTTTAAACTGTCAGTTATAGATTTTGTTGTGGTGGTGTGAAGAAACAAATCTAGGCAAGTTGGCGTGGAGATTGAGCATTAAAAACAAATAAGATAAGATATTTGTTTAAAAACAGTTTGCAAATTCATTTAGAATTTACTGTATGTTTTTATGCAATCTTTTAACATTTTGGATCTTACAAATAAGATAAAAAAAATCCATGTAAATAGAAATATCATAAAATAACAAAAACAAACTTTGATATATGCTCAATCCCTTATCAAAGAGTGGCAGGTTGTATTGTCATCAGCCATATATCAGAGTTTGTTTTACACACACACACACACACACACACACACACACAACAGCTAAATCATGTTTTAAAAATAAGGTTCAACAATCCCTTGAGTATTTTTTTCCTTTCCTTCATGCTCACGGCTAGTTGGCTATATTGCTGTTAATTTATGCATTAAATAAGTGGTGCTGTGGTATCATTAATGATATCTATTTGCTCTCACACACACTAGGTCGTCTCTTTATAATATTGGGAGAGCTGTTGTGGTTTTCTTAGTTTAGCTACGCTATAGGAAGAGTTGTTTGCTATCAATTTATGCATTAAATAAGTAGGATTGTGGCATCACACCTATTTACTTTCACACTAGTGTTTTTATAACATTGAGAAAGTTGTTCTAGCGTCATGTTTATTTTGAGACAAGGCTTTGTCCTCTTTGTATATGATTTCATTTTGCAGCAGATTGTGCTTTTCTTTTGGTCTCACCATAAATTAAAAATTCCCTATTTTTTTTAGTTTACAGGCAAAGCCTTTTTCTTTTAGATCATACATTCACTGTGGACCGTGTCTGTTTTTACTGTGAAGTCACACAGTATTTCAATTTCTTCTTCATTCTCGCGAGTTGTTACCTAAAACTACAAACAAAAGTATTTTTTTAAGCCTGAAAGACTTGGATCAATTAGCACCATATATTTTTTTTCTTTTTTTCCTCTCTCTCACCAGCCGACAAAGACAAGTTAATTTTTCTTTTCTTTCTTCCCTCTTCACACATGCATGATGCAACACTCGCTCTCTCTTTTCGGCAATGTTTGGCAATGTTTTTGGAAAATATTTATAAAAAAATTTATATTTTATTTTTAAATTAATATATTTTTTATATTTTTAGATCATTTTAATATATATGTTAATATCAAAAATGATTTTTAAAAAATAAAAAAAATATTATTTTAAAATAAAAACATTTTAAAAAACAATCGAAACAACACTTCCATACACCCTTTTCATCTTAGCCTTTTCATTTTAATCGATTAATTTTGCGGTTGTTTTTGTTTCTGATCAAGAGTTGGCTTTTTTTTCATGCATCAATCCTTTTGTTTGAAGTTAAGGGATTTTTCAAAGATGGGTTTTTGAATTTTTTACATTAATGATGCATGGTTGATTTGTCTTTGCATCTTTTTTTTTTTTTTCAGGAGTTGAAGAGAGAAGCAAGGAAGGCCAAGTCGGGTGAGAAAAACCACTGATTTTGATTTTTCATCTTCCGGGTCTCTTTGAATTAATAAAAAATGGAATCTTTGAATCTATTAATATCAGATATATTGTTTCTTGGGTTTTTGTTTTTTGGAGTGAAGTGAACGTTAGCCGGGATCCTTTCTTGAAATTTACATTTGGGTGTTTGTAGTGGTTATGCTTTTTTAACCAATTCATAATTTATTTAGTAATTTTTTAAAAAACTTCTCCTTTATAAATTGCAGGTTAGAGTCTGAAGAGAAACGTCGATAGATCATATATATGCTACATAGAAGCTTGAGAAATTCGAGATGCTTTGTTGAAGCCAGGTATGTGATTTTGTTAAGCGTTCCTAACAATTTTATTGGATTTCTTTTTCATTATATGCATATTTCCAATTTGGATCTAAATGTTCAAGTTAAACATTTGAAAGTAGAAATGATTCACAAATTATTTTAGATTGCAGTTCAATTCAATGGATAAGTTAGGGTTTGATCACATCTATGACTACAGTTTTGAATAGACTTTGAAATATGATTTTGAATTTTTCTAGGGAGTGATTTTTTTATCATTCACATTTTAATTTCTTTTTAGTTTTCATGGATTGTTTTCGAGATAATAATGAAGGAAATATGAATCAAAATTTTTAGTGTGATTGTCAATTATAATCTTAGTTTAATCTTCTTTGATTCTAATCACTACTTATTTATTTATTGGTTTTTTCCCTTTTTGTCTCTGATATGTTTTGGTTATTGTGCCCATAATTATTTTACAATGAACCATCCAGGATTAAATTATTGCATTATCTAATGGCTCTTAATCAACCATTTTTTTAGGTTTTTTTTTTCTTCCATAAGTGGATGGTATTCAGGTGGGAGTGTTCATATTGTTGAAATATTTGACTCAGTGTGCTGCTGTCTCTATATTATAAGAGTGCAGTGCTTCAGGTATTTTCATCGGAGCGAACAAGTTTCACAATAGCCTTGCTTTTATTTTTTAACTGATATTTTTTATCGATAAGATTCGACTGTAGCCTGTTTTGTCAAATGCAGCTTTACAGGTAATAATATAGATCTCAACTCTATTGACTACCATTGCATATTTGGTTCATTTTTGTTTACCTTTTCATTTTTTCTGATACCTTCAGTCCACAATAATTTACATCAAATCAATTGCAGCACCTGCTCTCTTTTTTCCAGTCTTGGCTGTTGAGATAACCATATTTCATATGTTATCTCACTACGAAGTTTTGCGTAGGCTTCTAACTTTTTACAACATATTCTACCTAGCTTTAATTGGTTGAAGTCAACTTACATTCCTTAGGCTTAACTATTGGCTTGGCAACTAACTTGCCTAGCATTCTTTTTCTTTAATCCATATCACTTTAGCTAGATCAATCGCTTTGATGGATTATGGCTTCTCAAGTTTATGCTTCACCACATCTTTTTTTCTGGCATAATTTATCCACTGATTCTGCTGGTTAGGACTGTGCTGGCAGTTTCTCTTGCTCAAAATCTTTCAAGTCCTAGTAAGTTATTTAAGCCTTTCTAAGAAATATCCATCTATCTTACTTGATAACCATGATTGCAATTATATTTGTTTCCATGTTGCATTCTCATTTCTGATATTACAAGAAAACATTCTATAGACTTGCTTTATTGGCAATTTTGTATGTTTTTGCAGGCTCTATGCTGATTTGGATTAGTATTATTTAAGAATAATTTATCTATAAAGTCAACTATGTTTTTTTATGTCTCTGCTTTTAGCTTGGTGGCATTAGGTTTTTGGATATTGGTTGGATATAAAATGATTTGTATTTGAATTGTGTTTTGTGGTTTCATTGCTCTATTATGCAGTGAGAAATTAAGAGAATGCATGGTGGAATCTCTGTTTTGATCTGACGAACAATTGTTTTTAAGCTTTAACGAATCAGAGGATCAACATGCTCTTGATACTTTGGGTGTTATCGATGATTTAATTTCATTTCCAGTTCTTTTTGTATGCATGGTGGAATTAATTATATTTGTTTTTTGATGACATACATTGAAATCTTTTACCCTTGAGATCTTTTCAAAGAAATACGAAGCTTCTAATTTTTTTGTTAAAACTTTTTTATTTTAGTTGCTTGATGATTCATTTTTCATTTACAGGACATGTAGCCATAGACATGCGCTGGATATTGTCTTACAGCTTTTGCTAAAACTCACTTCCTTTAACAGCAGTTGACTTGACTCTTGCTAGCACTACTATATCCGACTCTTTTTAATTTATTAAGCGCTTCTTTGTTATTGAGTCATTGGATGACAAATATGTTTAATTAAAGATATTATTGCTTAACCACTGCAGTTATTGTCTTTTAATGAATCTAGATCCTACTTGCATGCTAGGAAAGTTCTTCATTTTCCCTCTTCCTATGTGATTTAGGTTTCATGAATTGATAATTGGCATGAAAGTCGCGGCAAGATTTCCTGAAACAGCGCGCAAGCAATCCAACTAGTATATATATATATATATAGTCTGTGATACGAGTCTGGTGTTCCCACCACCTATAGAATTGGTACAACAAGGCTCTAATTTAGATGTTGAACAAGAAAATGCGTTGAGCTCATTACAACATACACTTGTAGAATTCTGCACAACATGATCCTATGAACAGTTTTTAACCAACCAATGTTAACATATATTGATCACTCTTAATTAATCATTACCTACCCAAGTAATTGTTTTTAAACAAAATAAATAGAAGTTAGAGAAATAATGGTAACTCTTAATTAATTGTATCAATTCAATTACTCGAATTATAAGGTGAACTGGTTTATTAGGTTATGTTATGCTGAGGGTCAGATCAAAAAAACATTTAATGTAAAAAATATTGAGGCAAAAAATATCGAGGCTGCAAGGATTTTTTTTCAAATAGAAAGTTCACAAGTTAAAAGACAACAAATAATAAAATTCATATTGCATATGCTGACTTGTTAACCCAATATAGAACAATATGCCTTGACATTTCTAGTAAAATTTTAGCTCTATCCAACGGTCGGGTTGAGAGTTATGCTTGACAGTGTAAAACAAAACAACATGCATAATTATGCTAGAATCTTAATTTTCTTGTTCAACCTATTCTTAGATCGCATTAGAGCTCTTTGGCATTGTTTTTTTAATTAGGCCCAATAAGTCAATTGTGAAACCTCCTAATCTAATTATTTTCCTAACTTGAGTTTCAAATTAAACCATGTAGGAGTTTCCTCAACATAAAATAGTCATCTTGACGGGTCTAAAGGCTATACGGATTATCGGTAAAATCACAGTTTGGATTTTAAAAAATCAAGATGATAATTTTTTTTTATATTAAGACAACAACATATTAGATCAATCAAGGCTCTGTGACTTAACTTGTCAAACCTGTGACTCGGGTCATAAACTCTACTAGGTTTAATAACTCTTTAAAAAAAAACTATTTTTATTTAATTATATTATAATAAAAATAGACACTCACAAAATCAAGCACTAACCAAATACCAGAATGTTTGTTTGAAACTAAGATAACCTTATAAAAATTAAATAAATTATAAAGGTCAATTCAAAATTAATCAATTATTAAAGGATAAAATTTTAAAAAATATAGAAATGAGTCACCTGCTTGTACTATTTATATAAATGGTGCAAAAAGGTGATTCCCTATCAAATATTTTACTGTTGGGGGTTATTCCCTCTCGATTCTTTTAGTGATGTTGGTAAATTTTCTTTAAAAAAAAAACTTTTTTCATATCAACTGCTTATGTCTACTTAAAATTGTATTAAACTAGTATTTTAGATATGGATCGACAATGATGGAAAGTTACTACATCATTGGTTTGATGATAAAAAGGTAACATAATTATACTACTTTTCTAAAAGAACTAGGGTGTTTTTTTTATATTGTTCATATTAGCAATGAAGAAGGTTAATGTACTTGTTTAATTCACATGATAACAACTTTATGTCGTAGCTCAATTAGTTGACATACCTATGTAAACCTAGGTGTTGTGAGTTCGAGAGATTGAAGAGGCAATGAAAAAAATATGTCGTCTATGTTTTTCTTTTTTTAAAAAAAGGCTTAATAAAAAATATAAAGTGAGCCTTGCTTTATAAATTTTTATTTGAATTTTAAAAATTATTTTCAATTATTATATATGTGACATAATTTTTTTTTTCATGAAAGTTCAATTCAAATCACATTTTTATTCTTAGAATTTTTAAATATATTTTGAACATGCTTTTATCATATTTATGATTTTTTAACTATCAATCACACATAAAAATATAAACATACTATTTTGATATATTTTTTTAATTTGTTGTGACAATTATAGAATATTCTTTTAACAGAAACAATGTTTCTAGTTAAAAAAAAAAACTTGCATTCACTAAGATAAATAAGAAATATGTTAATAAAAAAAATTATCTTGATAGAGAACAATTCAAAAAAACTGTATTTTCAGATTTAATAACAATGCCAAGGAATTTCCTTAGACTTTGATATTTTGTTTTGCGTTTAAAGTTTTTTGATCTCCACAATGTAGCACTAGCATACAAACTTGTATATTTTTAAAGTAGTGTTTTGGTTACTGTCCAGGACAATAGAGACAAAGATAGAGGGGACAAAACATAAAACAAGATGGAGATAAAATTGTGTTCAGTAGTGATGTATAAGACAAAGTGACTATTTTTGTATACTGTTTGATTATGGTAGACAAGAAAGAATAAAATATAAAAAAATATTTTACATTTAATATGTATTGTTGTCAAACTTATATATTTTTAAAAATAATTAGTTTATTTTTTTACTTTTAGTTTATATTGAGGGTTGAAATTAATAAAATTTTAATAATCTTAGTTATAAAATCAGGACTGACTTGGCAAGTTGACCTGAGATCTAGATTGGTTCGAGTTTCAGAAAAAATAATTGACTTGACCTAACCCGGTAAAAAACATGAGTCAACCCAAGATAAAACATGGGTCAAAAGCCCATTAACTTTTTTGAAAAAGAAAATTCATCAAAATATATAAGGTTTCTTTGACTATTTATTTTGAAAAAAAAAATCGGGTTTATCAGGTTGACCTTCCCAATCCATGACTTGAACCTTTTCTTGGGTCAACTTCCAAGTTGAGTTTTAAAACGATGATAATAACCATTTTTATCAATACGTTAACTCGGGTCAACATGTGTTAACCAACATAACCCATGACCTAAGTTTTGCCCTGTTGACTCCCGAGTCGGGTTTTAAAATTATGATAATAATAATTTTTATCCATACATTAATCTGGGTCGACCCTCTTGATTTGTGACTCTAGCCTTGCTCTAAGTTGATCATCAAATCAAGTTTTAAAACTATGATAATAACCATTTTTATTTTATGTTGATCTGGGTCAGTCTGGGTTGACCCATCTAACACGTGACTCGAGCCTTGTCTTAAGTCGATCCTCGATTCTAGTTTTAAAACTATGATAATAATCATTTTTATCAGTATATTGACCTAAGTTAATGATCAACGTCACTCGTGACCTAAGAATTGCCCAAGTCGACCTCTAAATTGAGTTTTAAAATATGATAATAACTATTTATATTCTTATACTGACATATGTCAATTCGACCAGTGCCCCAGGCCTCAACTAATGACTCGGGCCTTGACCAGTGACCCGAGACTTGTCCTGGATCGACTCTCAAGTTGAGTTTTAAAGTTATGACAACAATCATTTTTACCTTTATATGTCTTAGTTGGACAATTTGGAATTGAGTGTTTTTTATAAGGATATTTTAGGAATAAAAAATAAAAAATATTATTTTTAGAGACATGTCCCTTTTATACCTCATGTTTTAAAAGTATAAAAATTCACTCTAAAATTATTCCAGAGACAAATTTATTTTATGTTTGTCTTTATATTTATCTCTTTAACCAAACATATTTATGCCTCTATTGTCTCCATCCTTTTAGGACAATGACCAAACACTACCTAAAAGATCTATAACTGTCAAGGACAAACTTGGCTTTATTTCATCCTCGATTTCTTCTCAGTGATGTCTCACCTATTTGTAGAGGCACTTGATCCAAATGTAGAATCTGAGAGAAAAAAAATTCATAAAGTAATATTTGAATCTTGGTGTTTTTTATTGGCTTAAAAAAATTACCAACCCACCAAAACCTGCTAATCTAGGATTTTAGCTGAATGAAGCTTTAAGCTAGATATAATAACTATGATTTCATAAAATTACTATGAACTTCCCTTCTATGTCTTCTTATTTACTCATTTGATTTTATAATGTTAAGATGTTCGCATTTATATCATGATTAAACTCGAGGGTATCATTGAGTTATTGTCTCAGGATATATAAAAGGGATGAAGACAATAAAGATAAAATTGTGTTTGGTTGAAAAGATAGAGATATAAAAATAATTTATTCATAGGACAATTTTAGAGTGAATTTATGTACTTCCAAAATAGAAGGTATAAATAAGATATATCTTTATAAGCAATAAGTATTATTTTTTATTTGTAAAATATCATTGTAAAAAACTTTCAATTTCAAAATTATCCAATTAAGACATGCGAGAATAAAAAAAGTTTATTATTGTAGTCTTAAAACCCAACTTGGGGGTTGGCTTGGAGTAAGATATGTGATCCTTGTTGATCTAAGTTAATGTAAGAATAAAAATAGTTATTATTATAATTGTAAAATCCAACTCGAAGGTTTTGGGTTGACCATTGACTTGGGTTAATAAAATAATAAAAGTGGTTATTATTATAATTTTAAAACTTAACTTGGAGGTTAACTCAGGGTAATGCCCAAGTCATAGATCAGGAGGGTCAACTCTGGCTGAATCGGGTCAATATAAGGATAAAAGTGATTATTACCATAGTTTTAAAACCTAACTTAAGGGTCGACCTGGGGTAAGCTCATGTCATGGGTTAAGAGGGTTAATGTATGGATAAAAATGATTATTATCATAATTTTAAAACCCGACTCAAAAGTCAACCCGGGGGAAAGCCTAGGCCATGGATTGCGAGGGTCAACCCGGGTTGACCCAATTTTTTTTAAAAAGAGAATCAACACAACTTTGTTTTGACCAAGTTGTTTTTTTTTATAAAAAAAAATAGCAGGTTTTGACCCTTGTTTTTATCCCGAGTCGACCTGTGTTTTATCCTGAATCAACTCAAGTTTTTTATTGGGTCAATCCTTCACCTATCTTTTCTTAAACTTGGATTGATCTAGGCCCAGAGACGAGTAGGTCCCGAGTTGATCCACTAGCGTAGTCTATATTTTATAACTAAGGTTATTATAATATTATGAATTTCAACATTTAATATAATCTAAAGTAAAAACAAAATTTAATTATTTGTATAAATATATAAGTTTAACAATAAAATAATTTTTTTTATTTATCATTATCAAATAATATATAAATACAGTTACTACCATACACAATTTGTTTTCATCTTTGTTTTTGCCTTCTTTCATTTGTATTCATAGTTTTCGTCTTTTTTTGTCCGTAACAGAAACGAAATACCATCTGGTTGATAACATATAGAAACTTCATGTTCAAGCCTTTCTCTTGTCATTTATTTTAAATAAATGGAAACACAATTGCGAGAAGAAAAGGAAGAAGATGACATGTGATCCTGGTGCCATGCAACATTTTGACATTAACAATATTTTGATATTTCCATTAATTTATAATATACAAATATATTTCCACGTTTCTTTTATTTGGATATAACATTTTTCCAATCGAATTTGTTTTTTTTTTTTTGAAATTCTATGTTCATGATATTTTTTAACAATAAAAATAGCATTGAATGAGTTTATAGTTCAATTAAAACTAAAAATGTGTTAAGTACAATGGATTGTACATGATAATATAAATAGTAAACAATGTGTAATTAGACTGAATTGAAGTTTTTTGATATTTCATCTAGTTTTATGATATTTAATAACTTACAAGTTTTTCGATATTCTAGGTAAATAATTCATTTTGCTAAAATAATAATAATAATAATAATAATCACCTTAAAACATTCTAATTAAAAAAGAATATTTCAAGTTTATTTTTAATGATTACTTATACAATGAATTTTTCAATATTTCAAGTTTTTCGTATAATAATTTTTGTACAAATTTTTTATCCGGGGAAAACTTTGGACAAGACAAAGATCAATCCTTATCATGTCCAAAGTGTATATCAAACATTTTACAACTTGCCATGTGCAACAAATATATCACAACTTGTTTTTATTGTAGAAAACAAAAAAAAAAAGAAAAAGAAAAAAGAAATAGGAATCTGGAAAAGAATAAAGTCATCTACTGGAAAAGAATAAAGTCATCTACTTCACTTTAGTCCAGCATTCCTCACCTCTCCCGGCCTTCCCTCCCTCCCTCCCTCCCTCCTCCGCCTCTAGGAAACCGCCGCCGCCAATAAGGCTTCAGATTTCTGCCAGGTGCTTCCTTTTCTATCATGTTTTTGTTTTTTAAAATTTATGGGTTTTTTCATTTATTTCATTGTAATTAATATTCAGAGACAGAAATTCTATTTTAATAATTAAATTAAAAAAAAATTATCGATCCGATGAAATCTCTGCTAGTGAACGCAATTCGATTTTAATAAGTAAATTAAAAATATATATAACCGGATCGGATGAAATCGCTGCTCGTGAACGCAATCAAAGAAACGTACAATCAGCTGATTCTAATATTTTCTTTTTCAACCCCCCCCCCCCAAATAATTTACATGATATTATCCGATTTTTTCACAGTTATTGTTGTAATAATCAAGCCCTGAATTCTTGAACCCAAATTTATTTTATTTTATTTTTTAGTTTTATTTTTAAGTTGAGAATAGAAATCAATTCAAATCTTTTAGGCTCGATCGATAATTTGTTTAGTTTATGCAGCAGCTGGAGTGGAAGGGATATTACTGCCGGAATGGCCGAAAAATGAGCTGTTTGGTTGATTCTTCTTTTTTGGAATTTACTGAATTCTTCAAAATTATTGTGTTTTTAACAACAAATCGATATCCTTGGGTTTTATGCTCGCTCACACATGGAAAAAAGAAAGAAAGAAAAGAACTTTAAATTTTATAATTTGGTCATGTTAACGTGAAAAAAATAAAAATAACAGGTCTGCCTTGATAACCCTACAGGATATATCTTTCTTTTTAGGACTGCTCAGCTGGTCTTGAGTATGAGGTGAAAGCTTGAGAGCATGTGGAAGTGTAAAACAAATGACTTCGTTCACTTCACCCCAAAGGCGTAGCTGTGCATCTAGTTAGGAAGAACATTTTATAACTTACCTCACGGTCGAGCATGGTCAGGGTTATTGTGTTGTTGATTCCGAGAAAGATGTGCCTGTAAATTTAATCTTATTTCAACAAGAGTTGTTAAGTTGATTCTTATCAGTCTGCTCATTAGAGTTGATGATAACATGAAATATTCATGGTTAATGCTCGCCGTTTTCTTCTTCTTTTTCCTAGCTTAAAACGTCCTAGACAATCTCTTTGGGATGGGTTATTGTTTGTGGCCTCTTCATGTTCTATTTGCTGGGGTATTTAGACTGCTGATATTCATCGGGGATTGAAAAGCCTTGTTTTATGACTTTGTTTTGTTTTCTTCTTCTTTCTTTATTCTTTTGGGGATGTGGTATTCTCCTCGTTCTATTTACACTATTTGCTCCCTTCAACATTTATTCTTTCAGAAAAGTTAATACATGCATAAATAACAAGAACAGGAGGGGAGGGGGAGGGGGTTTGACTGTATGTAAATGCTTGCGAGTAAAAATTGGTAAGCACTTGAAAAAGGTCCTGTGCTGAATCTAAATTGGTAAGATGTGATATACCGATATCTAGAAAGATAACTTAATCTATCTATTGAAGTAAAGCATTTAAATGGGCATACAATGTTTTTGGATCATTAAATATCTGTTTGATCAGAATCTGTGAACCTAAAACCACAATGAATACAAATGCAAGTTTGTCATTGTAAACATTGCATCGATGATGCATCACAAGTGTTGCTAGAAAACATCAAGTTAAAATTGAAGCACCATGAGTTTCTCTATGGCTTGGTTTACCAACACTCACCATCTGTTGGTGCGGCAAGTTATAAACTAGCTAGCTAGTTTTTTGCTTCCTGGGTTTTAGAAGCACCATGAAGATTCAGGCCCAAATCTTGCTTATAATACCCGAATACCCGAATACCCAAGATCCTAGCACCTTGCCCTGAATGGTCGTGTATATTTGTTATGGCTGTTCAGATTTTATGCATCCATATTTGGTAGAATTCTTTAATAAAGTACATGCTATTAGATGGAAGTTCTTTTTAAATCTATTCAAGTCTGAATAAACTGATATTCCAATTTTCATGACTTTGATGTGCTCTTACTCTTCTGCTGTTCCTGACTTTCTTTTTAGGGTCTATTCTAACGTGCAATATAATTAATTTTTTTTGTGGTGATAGAAGTGATTTTTTTTGGTTGGCCAAAACCCCATGGATGCCAATAATCGGAGGCCCACTGCCCTAGGCGGAGAACCTGTGATGGACACAGGAGATTGGAGAACTCAATTGCAGCCTGACTCACGGCAAAGAATAGTCAACAAAATGTAAGTATCTGTTTGCTAATATGTGCAAGTGCTGCAAAATAGTATATCTTGTATTTAAATGAAAGAAAAAGAGAAGGGCAAAAGGTTAATTAAAATCAGCAGGACTGCCATGAGGCAACCTCAAGTATCATACACCTCTGTTTTTGTCTTTTTCATTTTTCACTTGTTTCTCACAAGAAGTGAACTTGAGGGAATAAAAAGTGCTGGGAAGTAATTTTTGTTGGAACTTCTTGTGTAACATCTTCTTTTGATGATGACCTCTTGGATGGCTGCATGAAGCTTGTTCCGCTTTAAATTTCAAGGTTAATCTATTGCTATGAGCATTGGTGTTTCAATTTCAACCTTGAGTTGCAACTGAACTTAAATGAATAGTGTTGGATTTGGGCCTTCTATTTGCTTTAACTTCTGCGGGATTGAAATGATAGTGATCTTAAAGTACAAAAGCAGCAGACAAAAATCAATTAGCCACAATATATAGTGTATGGTTTCCTAGTTTCTCAGTATAAAGCTGAATGTTTTGGTGATATCTCTACATCCAAAATCATATAGACAGCTACTACTGCTGGCACTTACAGTAGCCAATGAGCACTGTAGAGTATATATTGCAGCGTGAGATAAGGTTAACTCATTGCATTTTCATAAATTAAAAGGATTTCTCTTCTTTTCTTTGTCAATTACAGTGCATGTATAAAAGTTTTCTTACTCAGAGTAAATGCTATTGTAATGTTTTCACAGAGTTCCCCTGGTTTGCAACTAATGCACTTATTTATCTTGGAGCATAGCCATAGCCATAAATGGAAGGTTCTTCTGGTTCAAGAAAATTAACCATGAAGCTCGTAACTAGAATTTTAGACAGAAGGGTGGCCAAGTAAACTCCTACCTCTGGAATAATAAGGGGAAAGGAAGTAAAAATAGATGTTTGTATTTTGATGCCATATATTACTTTACTAACACTCGGCTATATCATTATTTGTTTTTACTTTTTGCTAATGATTCTGTTGTATACATTTCTGATATTAGTGTGGTGTATGAGTTCACAGTTCTTTCTCACTACTGCTAACTTCTCTATACCTGCCTTGTCATTAAAAATTAAATGCAATGTTTTACATGTGCAGAATGGAGACATTAAAGAGGCATCTTCCGTTTTCTGGTCAGGAGGGATTACAAGAACTCAAGAAAATTGCCGTACGGTTTGAGGAAAAGATTTATACTGCCGCCACCAATCAGGTATTCGGCTAATGCTAGGTTCAATAATTTTGATATTCTCTAGACATGAATATACACATGCATAAGTTTGTGGATTTACGCATGTACACGTGTGTGTAGTGTGTCCACACTTCCTCACTGGTCATTCTGTAGAAGTTCTTATCTTTCCGTTAATTCTCTTGACAAGTGTTTTATTTAGAGTGACCAAGGTTCTTTTCAAGTACAAGGGAAGTGTGCAAAAAGCAAATAACGAATCAATACATAAATAATTAAATAAAAAAAGGAGACACAGAAGTATATCCTCACAGAAGATGCAAATACAGAAAGCCTAGCATATTAGAAAGAGCATATATCTCTTTTCCCCCTTCTCTTGTAACATGGACTGCTCAGAGATCTAATGTTTTGTTATTGATATCTGATTTCAGTCTGATTATCTGCGTAAAATATCTCTGAAGATGCTTACAATGGAGACCAAGTCTCAAAATACCATACCCACTGGCAATGGTAACAAACCCCTGGATCCAGGAGGTAATAATGCAGCCAAGCATTGAATTTCTAAACATCCTTACCTTTTGTTTTATATTTTGCATTGTTATCAAACTCTTTTACATTTTATTGCTGCATATTGCTACGCACATACCATGCTTTAATAAAAAAATTGAGTAATTTATGAATGTTCAAAAAAATTACAGATCATTTTTGCCCCCCCCCCCTCCCCCCCAGCCCCAAAATTGTCAAATGGCACTTTTATGCTTTGAGTCAAAACCACCTTAATTATTTCCCTCGTAACTTTATGTGTGAACTGTCAATGTTTCATTTGTTTTTCTTGTTCAATGCCTTCTTTTTTTCCTTTGACATGGTTATCCTTTTTGCCTTTTATCTTGAACAGCATCTCATAGTATGCCGCCTCAAGTT
>Ga0325414_1002821_pt1 | contig 17845 bp, 11 predicted proteins | sample PopdelMetagenome_8_FD_206183 | JGI IMG/M metagenome (GOLD analysis project Ga0325414, IMG submission 206183) | Populus deltoides microbial communities from Bellville, Georgia, United States - Leaf-PdKOR-R3 | ecosystem: Host-associated > Plants > Phyllosphere > Phylloplane/Leaf | place: USA... | reverse complement strand
TAACTTTGGAGGGATGTTCCCGTTATAAATATAGTATCAGAATATGTAATAAAGCACTTTTGGCCAATATTTGAAACTTAATTCACAGAATTACGAGTTGTTCTTCCAAATTGATTTTGTGAAGAACTCTACCTGACTTATCACTCTTCAATCACAAAGAGTGTGGCGTCGAAATCCTAGATTGATCTTTGTGGCGTCCAGATCGACTTATCAAAGTATCATTCTAGTCTATCCCCCATCTTATTTACCTTAAAATCACTATAATCCAGCCTAAACACCAAAAGAAAGACAACACAACCAGACCCATCCTTCATCCATTTTCGTCAGATTCATTGTTACCGATTTTTCAAATCATTCACGGCACATCAGTCTTTAAAGAAGAAATATGGAATCACACACAAAGTTGTCACCCCTTATCATCCTCAGACAAGTGGACAAGTAAAACTTGCTAATAGGGAGATCAAACAGATCTTCGAGAAAACAGTGCACCCTAATAGGGAAAGACTGGTCTCTAAGACTTAATGATGCACTTTGAGCTTATCAAACTGCTTATAAAACATCATTAGGTATGTCACCTTATAGATTAGTCTATGGAAAACCTTGTCACCTGCCTGTGGAACTTGAACATAAAGCTTATTGGGCTATTAAAGCTTTTAATTCAAACCTTGATAATGCTAGTCAGCTGCAAAAATTACAAATAAATGAGCTTGAGGAAATAAGAAATGATGCATATGAAAATTCAAGAATTCATAAAGCAAGAATCAAAGAGTTTCATGACAAGAAAATACTGAGAAAAACATTCAATGTTGGTTAAAAAGTCTTGCTTTATAATTCTCGACTCTATTTATTTCCTGGAAAACTAAGATCAACATGGAGCAATCCTTTTATTGTGAAACATATGTATCCATATGGGGCCTGTGATATCGAGAATCTAAAGAATGATAATGTTTTCAAGGTAAATGGATATATTTTGAAAGTTTACTTTGACAATTTTTCAGTTGAAAATGACTCTATTGAATTGAGTGATCCTGTATATAAAGATTAATTCTTTTTCTCACATTTTTTTTTTGCGTTTCTTTTTGGTGTGAATTTTGTTTTGCTAGTCTCTCTCACCCTGGTCAAATGGTGGATAATGGTACTCCGTGACCCTTGAGTTGGTTCTTTCAATTTTCCATAATAACTGATATTTGTGTATATATTTATGCAATTCTTTGCTCTTTCTCCTTTCTTTGCATCCCTTCTCCAATTCTCATTTGAAAATGGACACCACTCTTGAAAAATTTAAAAAGTATTTTCCCGCTTTGCCTCCAAATGCGATTGCAAGAATTTACCGTGCTAGGTGTGTAAGATTGAGGTTGTTAATGAATCATGGAATTCCTGAAGATATTCGCTGGCTAATTGAACCACGGTCCGATTATCAGGTGAGTCCTTCAATTCATTCATTTCATACATACTTGGAATAGGTAAAAGCACTTTTGCAAAGAAACATCATGCAAAAAGACTAAAAGTCTATCACAGATGTGCCAAATGGACTTGTAATGCAAGATGTCATTCTTTAGGAATGGTATCTGTAAACCGTGAAGATAAAATACAATTCATTAAGGATGACCTGAGTAAGGGGTCCTTAGATAATCTTCTATTGACTCTTGAGACGCATCCTAGTGGAGATGTGCATCGTGTAATTCATGATTTACGGCCATAATTCCATAAAGAACATGCTCGACATAGTCTTGGGAATCTGACTAAAAAAGACCATGTTTGCCAGTTTTTAAGAAAATTGGATGGGAAGCCTATCCCTGACCCATAAAACCCATTTAAGCCGTTCTTGGACGTAAAACCAAGGGAAGAGGTGAGCCATGCTCACAACTATCTGTACATATACATGCCTTTTCAAAATAAATAAATAAATAAATAAAGTGAGTGAGACTCCAGCTGGCCTACATATAGGTGGTATGATTGCATTTTCAATTTCTCATCTATAAAATCTTCTCTTCCTTCCCTTCATTTCTACTCAACCCATACATTCAACAGATATAGAAGTGTGTAGAAATGATAGGTTTCTCAAGTCATTACATAAGACATATTTGTGTTTTCAGTGGATCCAGTCTTGGGAAAGAAAAGGAGTTTTTAGAATCAGCAAATCATCTTGGTCAGGTACTAGTTAAGAGAAAGATTCATTTAGTGTATGAGGGAGGCAGCCTTGGGTTAATTGGGGGGGTGTCAATAGTTGCATTTTTAGGAGGGAGTCAAGTTTTAGGGGTCGTCCCCAAAGCTTTAGCAAAAGGGGACATCATTGGAAAAACAATTGGAGAGGAACTACAGGTCTCCACAATGTCTGATCGAATGAATGCGATGTTTAACCATGTTGATTCCTTCATTGCTTTACCAGGTGGTCTAGAAACATTGAAAAAGATCTTTCATATTTCCTCTTAGGCCCAACTTTACATTCACCATAAACCTACAAGTTTGCTAAATGTTAATGGTTTTTATGATAATTTGTTGTCTTTTTTTGATCAAGGTGTGGAACAAGAATTTCTAACATCTTCGGCACGACAAATCATAATCTTTGCTGCTACTGATGAACAATTGATTGACCAACTACAATCTTTCATCCCTGTACTTGATCCCTCTATGAGTCGCATAAGTTGGTCAACTATGGAAAGCCATAAAAAGCTTATATTGGATTTGAGCCTTCATTTGTGAAACCTTGTGTCCTTTGGCTTTATTAATAGTATTTTGTTTTGTTTTGTTATTTCTTATATTTGTTTAAGTGTGTTTCAGGTTTGTCAGTGTTCGTTGTTTCAGGTGATATCTTTTATACTCTATCTTTTCTACCTTAGGACATTGAGGACAATGTCTCATTGTGGTTGGGGGGAGCTAGTGTGAATTTACTTCCATATTTAGTTTTTCAAAGTCTCAATTTAGGTGAGTTAAAACCAACTTCTGTAACTCTCTTACTTGCTGATAGATTTGTAAAAGTGCCTAGAGGAATAGTTGAAGATGTGTTAGTATAAGATGATAAATTCATTTACCCTATGGATTTTATTGTTTTAGATACACAACCTGTTGAAGAATGTAATTCAATTCCAGTTATTTTAGGACGTCCGTTTCTTGCAACTTCTAATGTATTGATTAATTGTAGGAATGGGCTGATGAAGTTATCATTTGAAAATATGACACTGGAAATGAATATTTTCAACATTTGCAAGCAATCTGGTGATGATAATGATTTATAGGAAGTAGATCTTATTAAAGAATTAGTTTATGATCAATTTGAAACTACTTTGACTAAAACTGACTTCAATGAATCTGAAGATCTGCAAATGATTTATTCCTAGGAAGAAATCAAGGACAAGAAAGGCACCGACAATGTTGTCGCCAATCATTTGTCAAAATTGACAATAGATTCGATATCCGACATCACATCAATCGATCATTACTTTCCTAATGAATCCTTACTTTCTTTTAGTTTAATGCCTTGGTTTGCTAATTTTGATAATTTTCTTGCTTCAAGATATTGGCCAGCTCACTTGAGTACCCAAGACAAAGGAAAGTTTTTGAATGAAGTGAAGAACTTTTATTGGAATGACCCTTACATATTCAAATATTATCCTGATCAAATATTTCAAAGATGCATTCCTGACAAATGATGTAACTAGTGTCATTAAATTCTGTCATTCTAAGGCATGTGGGGGTTATTTCTCATCAAAGAAGACAACTGCAAAATCTTACAACGTGGATTTTATTGGCCCACCATGTTCAAGGACACGTATGCATTCTGCAAAACTTGTGAAAATTGTCAAAAAGTTGATACTGGTCAAAATGTTTTGCTTTATAATTCTCGACTACATTTATTTTCTGGAAAGATAAGATCAAGATGGAGCGGTCCATTTATTGTGAAACATGTGTATCCTTATGGGGCCTTTGATATTGAGAATCCAAAGAATGACAATGTTTTTAAGGTAAATGGACATCGTTTGAAAGCTTACTTTGATAATTTTCCTAGTGAAAATGAATCCATTGGTTTGAATGATCCTGTATATAAAGTTTGATTATTTTTTTTCTCACATTGTTTTTGTGTTTCTTTTTGGTGTGACATTTGTTTTGCTAGTCTTTCTTCAGCCCCGGTCAAATGACGGATAACGGTACTCTGTGACTCTTAAGTCGGTTATTTCATTTTCCCATGATAACTGATATCTGTGTATATATTTGTGCAATTCTTTGCTTTTTCTCTTTTCTTTGCATCTCTTCTCCAATTCTCATTTGAAAATGGACATCACTATTGAAAAATTAAAAAAAGTATTTTCCCGCTTTGCCTTCAAATGCAATTGCAAAAAATTACCGTGTTAGGTGTGAAAGATTGAGGTTGTTAATTAATCATGAAATTCTTGAAGATATTTGCTAGCTAATTGAAGCAAAGGTCTGATTATCAAGTGAGTCCTCCAATTCTTTCATTTCATACATGCTTGGAACAGGTAAAAGCACTTTTGCAAAACGACTAAAAGTCTATCACAGATGTGCCAGATGGACTTGTAATGCAAAATGTCGTTCTTTAGGAATGATATCTGTAAACCGTGAACATAAAATACAATTCATTAAGGATGGCCTGAGTAAAGGGTCGTTAGATAATCTTCTATTGACTCTTGAGACGTATCCTAGTAGAGATGTGCATCGTGTAATTCATGATTTATGGCCATAATTCCATAAAGAACATGCTCGATATAGTCTTGGGAATCTGACTAAAAAAGACCCTATTTGCTAGTTTTTAAGAAAACTAGATGGGAAGCCTATCCCCAACCCATAGAGGGCATTTAAGCCGTTCCTGGACGTAAAACCAAGGGAAGATGTGAGCCACAATCACAACTACAATTTGAGTGTTAGTTTGTAAAAATTTGTGTCTTTTAGCATCATATTTTATGTTTTGTTATTTCTTCAGTGTTTCAGGTTTGTCAATAGTTATTGTTTCAGGTGATGTCTTCTATACTCTATCTTTCTACGTTAGGACATTGAGGACAATGTCTCATTTTAGTTGGGGGGAGAGGGTTGTAGTTGACATTAAAAAAAAACTAACTTACTAACTGTTTTTGCTATTATTAAAACCATTTGACAAAACTGTTATTAGGATGGCAGAGTAAGGAGGAATTTTGTTGACTCTTGAGATGCATCTTAGTAAATATTCTTATCAAGGTCTATCAGAATACTTCTTGAAATTTTTAGGTTTACAAACTCTAGCATTGTTATCACTTGATTATGCTCATATACTCATTTAACAAGTATTCTTAAACCTTTATTTTCACACATACACTTTAACATATGATTGTGGTTTGCATATTGGATTATTACATTATTTATGTTCTTTTCTTAAAGGTAACAACTAAGGGAAAGGGATAGTATATAATTTGAAAAAAAACAAATTGATAATATTGATGATAATAAAAACGTAGATAAGTTTGGTTTCGTTGCCTCCCTAACCTAAGCAATTAAGCCCGAAGGGGTGTTTTAACACCTAATACCCTAAAGTCAACTAACTTGGAAGCTATTGGCGCAAAGCTTGTTACATGGGTTAAGGAGAAAAGCTTAAGGGAATCAAACATTACAGTATCTACATATCAGTATCTGCAACCGAAGTTACTAAGCTCGTAGGGGTGTCTCAACACCTAATGCCCTAAGACCAATTAGTCTGGGAGTCATTAGCCGACAGCTCATTACATGGGTTAAAGATGCATTGTGTTTTAAGTTATATGTGTATATATTAAAAAAAAAGAGATAATAATCTCAACCCAAGGAAGTTAACCTTAGAAAAACATTAGAATAAAATATTGTTTTCTTCCAATAAAAGCCCCATCATCTATGTTTCATACATTGAGCACATAAAAAGAAGGTTTATTAATATCCTATTTAAAAAGTATGAAGCAGATATATAAATTTAATGAGAGTTTGTTTATTCTTTTTTGTTATTATCTATTTTTTTAGTTGTAGTTTATACAGTTAACCTCCTTGTGGTTCGACCCCGGTCTTGTCGAGTTAGTTATTACTTCGAAAATCTTACACTTAGGAGAAGACATCAACTCTTTGGTCGTGTCATCCTCCTCCTCCAGATTTTTCTCTAAAGGTGGCTAGTCTTTTTCCCTCAATTATTCCTAGCATAGGTCAGCCGAAGACTCAAGTTTTTCAGGTTTTATAGAGAGAGTAGGATGTGGAGATTGTAGGGAGATGGATTCAAAAAGTGGAGAAGACATTAATTCATATTAAGGTCCCGAGGGAGCTCCGAGTGGATTGTGTGACCTAGTTACTTTCTTATAGGGCGTAGTTTTAGTGGGAGACCGTTCCACCAAGAAGAAATACTAAGGTGCTAGTGGGCGTCAACCATAACTTTGTTTTCACTGAGGATTCCATAAGTCACCCGTAAATCAGTTTTCGCTAACGATTTCTAGGTCAACACTTATTCAGTTTTCAGTGACGATTTCTGGGTTAATAGTGACTTAATTTTGTTGATGATTCCATGTGTCAGTCATGAATTAGTTTTTGCTGACAATTCCATGAGTCAGCCGTAACTCAGTTTTCGCTGATGATTTTTGTGTCAATGGTGACTTAGTTTTTGCTGACGATTCCATGTGTCAGCGATGACTCTATTTTCGATGACAATTCCATACGTTATTCATGAATTAGTTTTTGCTGTCGATTACATGCGTTAGTCGTAACTCAGATTTCACTAATGATTTCTGAGTCAATAGTGACTTAGTTTTTGCTTAGGATTCCATGTGTCAACGGTGACTCTATTTTCACTAATGATTCCATGTGTCAGCCGCGAATTAGTTTTCCCTATCGATTCTATGTGTTTGTCGTCACTTAGATTTCACTAATGATTTCTTAGTCAGCTGTCACTCAGTTTTTGCTGACGATTTTTGGGTCAGCAATGATGCAAGATTTGCTGACGAACCAAACGTCAGCCATAACTTAATTTTCAGTGATGATTTTTGGGTCAGCCATCACATAGTTTTTAGTGACTATTTTTAGGTCAGCAATGACTTAGTTTTCATTGACTATTTCTCGGTCAGCAGCGACTTAGTTTTCACTGATAATTTCTGGGTTAGTAGTGACTGAGTTTAGGCTGACGATTCCATACGTTAGCCATGACTTTGTTTTCACAAACGATTCCTTGCCTTAGCCGTGAATTAGTTTTCGTTGTCAATTCCATGTGTCAACCGTAACTTAGTTTTCCTTGATGATTTCTAGGTCAGTAGTGACTCTGTTTTCGTTGACGATTCCATGTGTCAGCCAGTAATTTGTTTTCACTATTGATTCCATGCGTAAGCCGTCACTCAGTCTTCGGTGACGATTACTGGATCAACTATGATGCAATTTTCGCTGATGATTTCTAGCTCAGCAGGGACTTAGTTTGTGCTGATGATTCCATGCATCAATTGTGACTCTATTTTCATTGACAATTCCATGCCCTAGCCGTGAATTAATTTTCATTGTCAATTCAATGCATTAGCCATAACTCAATTTTCGGTGACCATTTACAGGTCAGCAATGATGTAGTTTTTGTTGATTGTTCTAGTTCAACAGCAACTTAGTTTTCGCTGATGATTCCAATTAATTTTCGTTGTCGATTCAATGCATTAGCCATAACTCAGTTTTCGATGACCATTTATATGTCAACAATGATGCAGTTTTTGTTGATTATTCTAGTTCAGTAGCAACTTAGTTTTCGCTGATGATTCCATGCGTCAACCGTGACATAGTTTTCATTGATGATATCTAGGTCAGGAGTGACATGGTTGTCGCTGATGATTTCTGGATCAGGAGTGAATATCTTTTCGCTGAAAATTCCATGCGTAAGCAGTCATTCAATTTTCAGTGATGATTATTGGGTCAGCTGAAGCAGTTTTCGCTAACAATTACTAGGTCAGCAGTGACTTAGTTTTTGCTGACGATTCCATGCGTTAGTCATGACTCTGTTTTCACTGACAATTCCATGCATCAGCCATGAATTAGTTGTTGTTGTCGATTCAATGCATCAGCTGTAACTCAATTTTCAGTGACCATTTATAGGTCAGTAGTGATGCAGTTTTTGTTGACTATTTCTCGTTTAGTAGGAACTTAGTTTTTGCTGATGATTCCATGCATCATCTATGAATTAGTTTTCACTATCGATTCAATGTGTCAGCCTTTACGAAGTTTTCGATGATGATTTCTAGGTTAGAAGTGTTCAAGTTTTCGTTAACAATTCCATGTGTCATCTATGAATCAGTTTTCACCGACGATTCCATGCGTCAGTCATGAATTAGTTGTCAGTGTCAATTCAATACGTTAGCCGTAACCTGTTTTTAGTGACCATTTCTAGGACAATAGTGATGCGATTTTTGTTGACCATTTCTCGTTCAGCAGGAAATTAATTTTTGCTGACAATTCCATGTGTTAGCCGCGATGTAGTTTTTGCTAATGATTTCTAGGTCAGAAGTGACTTGGTTTGCGCTGATTATTTCTGGACTAGGAATGAATTTGTTTTCACTGAAGATTTCATACATCACCTATAACTCAATTTTCACTGATGATTTCTGGATCAACAGGGACTAAGTTTTCAGTGATGATTTCAGGGTCAACAGCGATTTAGTTTTAACTGGGGATTCCAAGCGTCACTCGTAACTCAGTTTTTGCTGATGATTTCTCGATCAGGAATGACTCAATTTTCGATGATGATTTCAAGGTCAGTAGCGACTTAGTTTTCACTAGGGATTTTAGGCGTCACACGTCACTATGTTTTTGCTGATGATTTCTAGGTGAGCAGGAACTTAGTTTTCGGTGATGATTTCAGGGTCGGCAGCAACTTAGTTTCACGCGTAACTCAATTTTCGCTGATGATATTTGGGTCAACAGTGATTCAGTTTTCGATGATGATTTCATGGCCAGCAGCGACTTAGTTTTCGGTGAGGTTTCCAAGCGTCATTCATAACTAAGGTTTTGCTATTGATTTCTATGTCAGCAGTGAAACAGTTTTCAGTGATGATTTCAAGGTCAGCAGCAACTTAGTTTTCACTAGGGCTTCCATGCGTCACCCGTAACTCAGTTTTAGCTAATGATTTCTAGGTCACCAATGACGGAGTGTTCGATGATGATTTCAGGGTCATGAGGGACATAGTTTTCACTGCGGATTTCATGTGTCACTCGTAACTCAGTTTTCACTCATGATTTCTAGGTCGCAGGGACTCAGTTTTCAGTGATGATTTCAGGGTCAGCAACAACATAGTTTCCGCTGGGGATTCCCTGCATCAGCCGTCACAAAGTTTTCACTGATGATTTCTTAGGAAACAATGACACAGTGTTCGCTAACCATTTCATGGTAAGGAGGGACTCAGTTTTTGCTGCGGATTCCATGCGTCTCCCGTAACTCAGTTTTCGCTAATGATTTCTAGGTCAGCAAGGACTAAGTTTTTTATGATGATTTTAGGTTCCATAGCGACTTAGTTTTCGCTACGGATTCCATGCGTCACCTATAACTCAATTTTCGGTGATGAATTCTTGGTCAATAGTGATTCAGTTTTCGGTGATGATTTTAGGGTCAAGAGGGACGTAGTTTTCATTTTGAATTCCATGCATCACCCGTAACTCAGCTTTTGCTGATGATTTCTAGGTAAGCATGACTTAGTTTTTGCTGATGATTGCTGGGCAGGAGGAACGTAGTTTTCGCTGAGGATTTCATGCTTTACTTGTATCTGAGATTTCACTGATGATTTCTAGGTCAGCTAGGACTTAGTTTTCTGTGATGATTTCAGTGTCATGAGGGATGTAGATTTCACTGCGGATTCCATGTGTCACTCATAACTTAATTTTCACTCATGATTTCTAGGTCAGCAGGGACTCAATTTTCAGTGACAATTTAAGGGTCAACACCGACTTAGTTTTTGTTAAGGATTTCATGTGTCTCCTGTAACTAAGTTTTTACAGATGATTTCTTGGTAACGCAGTTTTCACTAACGATTTTGTGGTTTGGAGGGACTTAGCTTTTGCTAGGGATTTCGTGGGTCACCTAGAACTTAGTTTTCATTGATGATTTCTAGGTCAGCAGTGACTCAGTTTTCGGTGATGATTTTAGGGTTAGCATCGACTTAGTTTTCTCTACGGATTCCTTGTCTCACTCGTAACTCAGTTTTCGATGATTATTTCTGGGTCAGCAATGATTCAGTTTTCAGTGATAATTCCAGGGTCATAAGGGATGTAGTTTTCACTACGAATTCCATATGTCACCCACAACTTAGTTTTCACTCATGATTTCTAGGTCAGCATGGACTCAATTTTCGGTGATGATTTCAGGGTCCTGAGGGACATAGTTTTCCCTGTGAATTTCGTGGGTCACCCAGAACTCAGTTTTTGCTGATGATTTCTAGGTCAGCAAGGACTTTGTTTTTGGTGATGATTTCAGGGTCCGCAGCGATTTAGTTTTTGCTGCGAATTCCATGTGTCACCTATAACTCAGTTTTTGCTGATGATTTCTAGGTCAGTAATGACACAGTTTTTGGTGATAATTTCAGGGTCAGGAGGGACGTAGTTTTCACAGCGGCTTCCATGCATCACTCGTAACTTAGTTTTCACTCATGATTTCTAGGTCAGTAGGGACTCAGTTTGCGGTGACGATTTCAGGGTCAGCATCAACTTTGTTTGCGTTGGGGATTCCATGCGTCACCCGTAACTCAGTTTTCGCTGATGATTTTTGGGTCAGCAGTGACACAGTTTTTGGTGATAATTTCAGGGTCAGGAGGGACGTAGTTTTCGCAGAGGCTTCTATGCGTCACCTGTAACTCAAATTTTATTCATGATTTATAAGTCAGGAGTGACTCAGTTTCAGTGATGATTTTAGGGTCAGCAGCAACTTAGTTTTCGCAGGCGATTCCAGGCGTCACCTGTTACTTAGTTTTCGTTGTTGATTTTTACGTCAGCAGCGAATCAGTTTTCAGTGATGATTTCAGGGTCAGCAGCGACTTAGTTTTTACTGGGGATTCCTTGCATCAGCCATTACTAAGTTTTTGCTAATGATTTCTGGGTTAGCAATGACGCAGTTTTCACTGATGATTTCATAGTAAAGAGGGACTTAGTTTTTGCTAAGGATTCCATACGTCACCCGAATCGCAGTTTTCGGTGATGATTTCATGGTAAGGAGGGACTTATTTTTTGTAGATGATTTCAAGGTCAAGAGGAACATAGTTTTCGCTGAGGATTCCATGCATCTCCCATAACTCAGTTTTCCCTAATGATTTCTAGGTCAATAGAGACTCAATTTTTGGTGATGATTTCAGGGTCAACAACGACTTAATTTTCACTAGGGATTCCACGCGTCACTCGTAACTTAGTTTTCACTGATGATTTCTAAGTTAGCAGTGACTCATTTTTTGATAATGATTTTAGGGTCAGGAGAGACGTAGTTTCACTTCGGATTCCATGCGTCACCCGGAACTCAGTTTTCACTCATGATTTGTATGTCAGCAGAGACTCGGTTTTCAGTGATGATTTCAGGGTCAACACCGACTTAGTTTTTGCTGGGGATTCCATGCGTCACCCGTAACTCCGTTTTCACTAATGATTTCTAGGTCAGTAAGGACTCAGTTTTCGGTGATGATTTTAGGTTCAACACCGACTTTTTTTCGCCGGGGATTCCTTGTGTCAACCATCACAAAGTTTTTATTGATGATTTCTTGGTCAGCAGTGATGCTGTTAACCCCTGATTTCAAGTTTTCATTAATTCATTGACGCTGTCGATTCGATACGTCAACTGTCACTTAGTATTCATTGACGATTTCAAGTTCAACAGGACTCTGTTTTCGTTGACGATTTAGGGATTAGTAGTGACATAGCGTTTTTGACAATTCCATGTGTTAGCCATGACTCTTTTTTGCTATCGATTCGATGCGTTGGTCGAGAATTCATTGACGCTGTCGATTCCATACATTAGTCATGACTCTATTTTTGCTATTGATTTGATGCGTCGGTCCTTAGTTCATTTACGCTGTCGATTCCATATGTCCGATGTCATTCAGTTTTTAGTGACGATTTCAATTTCTACAGAGACTTAGTTTTCGCTTACGATTTATGGATCAGTAGTGATATAGCGTTTTTGACAATTCCATGTGTCTGCCAAGACTTTATTTTTGCTATCGATTTGACGCGTCGGTCTTGAATTCATTGACGCTATCGATTCCATACGTCAGCTGTCACTAGGTATTCATTGGCGATTTCGAGGTCTACAGTTGCTTTGTTTTCGCTGGCGATTAATGGATCAGCTATGACATAGAGTTTTTGACAATTCCATGTGTCAGCCATGACTCTATTTTTGCTATCGATTTGATGTGTCGGTCGTGAATTCATTGACGCTGTCGATTACATACGTCGACTATCACTCAGAATTCATTGACGATTTCATGGTCTATAGTGACTCTGTTCTCGCAGCCGATTTGTGGATCAGCCATGACATAGTCTTTTTGACAATTCTATGCATCAACCATGACTCTACTTTTGCTATCGATTCGATACGTCGGTCGAGAATTCATTGTCGCTGTCGATTCCATACGACAATTGTCACTTAGTATTCATTGACAATTTGCAGTTCAATAAGGACTCTATTTTCGCTAACGATTTATGGATCAGCAGTAACATAGCGTTTTTAACAATTCTATGCATCAGCCATGACTCTATTTTTTCAATCGATTTGATGCTTCGGTTTGGAATTCATTGACGCTGTCGATTCCATACGTGAGCTGTCACTCAGTATTCATTGATGAATTCAAGTTCTACAGGGATTGTGTTTTCTATATCGATTTATGTATCAGCATTGACATAGCATTTTTGAGAATTCCATGCGTGAGCTATGACACTATTTTTTTTATCGATTTGTTGCCTCGGTCGTGAATTTATTGACGCTGTCGAATCCATAAGTCACCTGTCACTCAGCATTCTTTGACGATTATCAAGTTCAACATGGACTCCATTTTCGCTGACGATTTATGGATTGGCAGTGACATAGCGTTTTTGACAATTCCATGTGTTAGCCATAACTCTATTTTTGCTATCGGTTTGATGCGTCGGTAGAGAATTCATTGACGCTGTCAATTTCATATGTCAGCCGTCACTCTGTATTCATTGACGATTTCAAGGTCTCTAGGGACTCTGTTTTCGCGGACGATTTACGGTTCAACATTGACATAGCATTTTTGACAATTTCATGAGTCAGTTATAACTCTATTTTTGCTATCGATTTGACGCGTCAGTCATCAATTCATTGACGCTGTGGATTACATACGTTGGGTGTCACTCAGTATTCATTAACGATTTTAAGGTCTACAGTTACTGTGTTTTCGCCGGTGATTTATGAATCAGCCGTGACATAATGTTTTTGAAAATTCCATGCGTCAGCCATGACTCTATTTTTGCGATCGATTGGAAGTGTCGTTCGTGAATTCAGTGACGCTATCGATTCTATACATCAGTTGTCACTTAGTATTTATTGACGATTTCAAGTAAAACAGGGACTCTGTTTTCGCTGATGATTTATGGATCAGCAAGGACATAGCTTTTTGACAATTCTATATGTCAGCCATCACTCTATTTTTACAATCGATTTGATGTGTCGGTCGTGAATTAAGTGATGTTGTCGATTCCATACGTCAGCTGTCACTCAGTATTCATTGACGATTTCAAGGTCTACAGCTGCTCTGTTTTCCCCAGCGATTTATAGATCAGCCGTGGCATACATTTTTTACAATTCTATGCGTCAGCCATGACTCTAGTTTTGCTATCAATTTGATGTGTCGGTCGTCAAAACATTTACGTTGTCAATTCCATACGTCCGCTGTCACTCAGTTTTCATTGAGGATTTCAATGTCTATAGAGACTCAGTTTTCGCTGACGATTTATGAATTACCTGTGACAAAGGGTTTTTCACAATTCCATGCGTTAGCCATGACTCTATATTTGCTATCGATTGGATGCATCGTTCGTGAATTCAGAGACGTTGTCGATTCCATACATCGGCTACCATTCAGTATTGATTGATGATTTCAAGGTCTACAATTATTGTGTTTTCGCTTGTGATTTATGGATCAGCTGTGACAAAACATTTTTAACAATTCCATAAGTCAACCATGACTCTATTTTTGCTATCGATTGGATGCGTCATTCGTGAATTCAGTGACGCTGTCGATTCCATACGTCGGTTGTCACTCAGTATTCATTGACGATTTCAAGTTCTACAGGGACATTGTTTACGCTGATGATTTGTAGATCAGCAATGACATAGCATTTTTGACAATTCCATGTGTCAGCCATGACTCTAGTTTTGCTATCAATTTGATGCGTCGGTCGTCAACACATTTACGCTGTCAATTCTATACGTCCGGGTGTGACTCAGTATTCATTGACGATTTCAATGTCTACAATGACTCTGTTTCGCCGCCGATTTGTGGATTGACCGTGACATAGCGTTTTTGACAATTCCATGCGTCAGCCATAACTCTATTTTTGCTATCAATTTGATGCGTTGGTCGAGAATTCATTAACGACAGCTGAGTCAGCCATTCCATACGTCAGCTGTAACTCAGTATTCATTAACGACAACAGGGACTCAGTTTTCGCTGATGATTTATGGATCAGTAATAACATAGCGTTTTTGACAATTCCCTGAGTCAGCCATCATTCTACTTTTGCTATCGATTTGATGCGTCGATAAAGAATTCAACGACGCTGTCGATTGCATACGTCAGCTGTCACTCAGAATTCATTGGCGATTTCAAGGTCTACAGGGACTCTATTTTCGCAGATGATTTATGGATCAACATTGACATAGCATTTTTTGACAATTCCATGCATCAGCCATGACTCTTTTTTTGCTATTCATTTGATGCATCGGTTGTCAGTTCATTTACGCTGTCGATTCCATATGTCCACTGTCATTCAGTTTTCAGTGACGATTTAAATTTTTACAGAAACTTAGTTTTTGCTTACGATTTATGGATCAACAGTGAAATAGCATTTTTTACAATTCCATGTGTCTACCAAGACTCTATTTTTGCTATCGATTTGAGGCGTCGGTCTTGAATTCATTGACGCTATCGATTCCATATATCAGCTGTCACTAGGTATTCATTGACAATTTCAAGGTCTACAGTTGCTCTGTTTTCACCGGCGATTTATGGATCAGTTGTGACATAGCGTTTTTGACAATTCCATGCGTCAGCCATGACTCTATTTTTGCTATCGATTTGACGTGTTGGTCATGAATTCAGTGACGTTGTCGATTCCATACATCAGTTGTCACCCAGTATTCATTGACAATTTCAAGTTCAAAAGGGATACTGTTTTCGTTGATGATTTATGAATCAGCAGTGACATAATGTTTTTGACAATTCCATATGTCAACCATAACTCTATTTTTGCTATCGGTTTAATACGTATTCATTGACGCTGTCAATTTCATATGTCGGCTATCACTCAATATTCATTGATGATTATCAAAGTCTACAGTTGCTCTGTTTTCGCCGGTGATTTATGGATCAGTTGTGACATAGCATTTTTGACAATTCCATGCATCAGCCATGACTTTCTTTTTGCTATCGATTCGATGCGTCGGTCGTGAATTCATTGACGTTGTCGATTACATACGTCGACTGTCACTCAGAATTCATTGACGATTTCATGGTCTATAGTGACTCTGTTCTCGCCGCCAATTTGTGGATCAGCCCTGACATAGTGTTTTTGACAATTCTATGCATCAGCCATGACTCTATTTTTGCTATGGATACGATGCCTTGGTTGAGAATTCATTGTCGCTGTCGATTCCATACGTCGACTGTCACTTAGTGTTCATTGATAATTTGCAGTTCAACAGGGACTCTGTTTTTGCTAACAATTTATGGATCAGCAGTGACATAACGTTTTTGACAATTCTAATGGTTAGCCATGACTCTATTTTTTCAATTGATTTGATGCCTCAGTTGTGAATTCATTGACGTTGTCAATTCCATACGTGAGCTGTCACTTAGTATTCATTGACGAATTCAAGTTCTACAGGGATTGTGTTTTCGCTATCGATTTATGTATCAGCATTGACAAAGCGTTTTTGACAATTCCTTGTGTGAGCTATGACACGATTTTTTCTATCGATTTGATGCCTCAGTCGTGAATTCATTGACGCTGTCGATTCCATACGTCACTTGTCACTCACTATTCATTGATGATTTCAAGGTCTCTAGGGACTCTGTTTTCACGGGCGATTTACGGTTCAACATTGACATAGCATTTTTGACAATTTCATGAGTCGCTCATAACTCTATTTTTGCTATCGATTTGATGCGTCGGTAGAGAATTCATTGACACTATCGATTACATACGTCGAGTGTCACTCAATATTCATTAACGATTTCAAGGTCTTCAGTTACTGTGTTTCCACCGGCGATTTATGGATCAACCGCGACCTAACATTTTTTACCATTCCATCCATCAACCATGACTCTATTTTTGCTATCGATTTGATGTGTCGGTCGTGAATTCATTGACGCTGTCGATTACATACGTCATGTGTCACTAAGTATTCATTAATGATTTCAAGGTCTATAGTTACTGTGTTTTCGCCGATGATTTATGGATCAGCCGTGACATAGCATTTTGACAATTCCATGTGTCCACCATGACTTTATATTTGCTATCGATTTGGTACATCGTTCGTGAATTCAGTGACGCCGTCAATTCCATACGTCCGCTGTCACTTAGTTTTCATTAACGATTTCAATGTCTACAGAGACTCAGTTTTCGCTGACAATTTATGAATCAGCTATGACTTGGCATTTTTGACAATTGCATGCGTCAGCCATAACTCTAGTTTTGCTATCAATTGGATGCGTCATTCGTGAATTCAGTGATGCTGTGGATTCCATATGTCGGTTGTCACTCAGTATTCATTGCCGATTTCAAGTTCTACAGGGACTTTGTTTTCGCTAACGATTTGCGGATCAGCATTGGCATAGCATTTTTGACAATTCCATGACTCTATTTTTGCTATCCATTTGATGCGTCGGTCGTGAATTCAGTGACGCTGTCGATTCCATATGGCAGCTGTCACTCAGTATTCGTTGACGATTTCAAGTTTAACAAGGATTCTATTTTCGATGACGATTTATGGATCACCAGTGACATAGCGTTTTTTACAATTCCATGCGTCAACCATGACTCTAGTTTTGCTATCGATTTGATTCGTTGATCGTCAATTCCTTTACAGTGTCGATTCTATACGTCCGCTGTCACTCAGTTTTCATTGATGATTTCAATGTCTACAGAGACTCAGTTTTCGCTGGCGATTTATGAATCAGCTATGACATGGCATTTTTGACAATTGCATGCGTCAGCCATAACTCTAGTTTTGCTATCAATTGGATACGTCGTTCGTGAATTCAGTGATGCTGTGGATTCGATATGTCGGTTGTCACTCAGTATTCATTGTCGATTTCAAGTTCTACAGGGACTTTGTTTTCGCTAACGATTTGCGGATCAGCATTGGCATAGCGTTTTTGACAATTCCATGCGTCTGCCATGACTCTATTTTTGCTATCCATTTGATGCGTCGGTCGTGAATTTAGTGACGCTGTCGATTCCATATGGCAGCTGTCACTCAGTATTCGTTGATGATTTCAAGTTTAACAAGGATTCTATTTTCGATGACGATTTATGGATCACCAGTGACATAGCGTTTTTTACAATTCCATGCGTCAACCATGACTCTAGTTTTGCTATCGATTTGATTCGTCGATCGTCAATTCCTTTACAGTGTCGATTCCATACGTCCGCTGTCACTCAGTTTTCA